>Ga0302278_10000577_pt1 | contig 46722 bp, 44 predicted proteins | sample III_Bog_N3_2_FD_194543 | JGI IMG/M metagenome (GOLD analysis project Ga0302278, IMG submission 194543) | Peat permafrost microbial communities from Stordalen Mire near Abisko, Sweden - III_Bog_N3_2 | ecosystem: Environmental > Terrestrial > Soil > Wetlands > Peat | place: Sweden: Abisko...
TTTTTGACCCATTTCGCCCTCACCTCCTTTTGCGTTGGCACGGCCCGCAGGTCGTTCACGCGGCTTGCGGACCGACGGCCCTCTCTTCCGGGCCGATCTTTCGCTGCCGCTTCCACACGCGCAAATGAGGCGCATTCATCCTATCGTTGGAATCTCAATTCAGCCACTGATGGGGATCACACCTCTACCGGCAGTTCGCCCGACAGGGTGCTTTTGGGTGAGAACCCCCGCTGACGCAGGGTTCGCAGGCTGAGGGAGTCGTGGCGCTTTGCCAAACGCCGGCCGCGGCGGTCCACGGCCAGGCCGCAATGGAACCAGTCGGGATTGCCGAAGCCCAGCGCACGATTGAGCAGAATCTGGCGAGCGGTGGATTTGAGCAGGTCTGCTCCGCGCACCACTTCGGTGATGTGCATGGCCGCGTCGTCGGCAACGCAGGCAAGCTGATAACTGGGACCGCCGTCTCGCCGCCAGACAACAAAATCGCCGAAGTCGCGGCCGGCGATGAAACGCTGAGGACCTAGGTTGCGATCTTCAAACTCGATGGCCTCTCCGTCGTTGACGCGGAATCGCCAATGGAAGCCTCCGGGCTTGTCGATCTCGTTGGCGGCATATTCAACGACCAGCCCGGAGTTATCCTGGCGCGGCCTGCATGTGCCGGGGTAAATGGGCTCGTCGTCGGGGGGATCTTGTGTTGGATTTGTCTGCGCACCGGTCGACGTGCCTTCGTGCGGAGCGACGAGCGCGCTTTCAAGGTCTTTGCGCGAGCATCGGCAGGGGTATAGGAATCCTCCGCGCAGGAGTGTGCGCCAGACTTGGAGATAGACCTTCCCTCGGCCGCTTTGCTCATAGGGCGCGAATGGCCCTCCGATGTCCGGGCCTTCCTGCCACTGAACTCCAAGCCAGCGCAGATCTTCCAGAGCCGCCTCAGCGAAAAAGGCGCGGCTTCGGTCGGGGTCCAGATCTTCCATGCGCATCACCAGCGTGCCGCCGGCTTCGCGAGCGCGTTCAAAGGCCGTCCAGAATGTGCGCGCGTGGCCCACGTGCAGAAAGCCGGTGGGCGAAGGCGCTAATCGACCCCGATATCCGGATGAGGTGTGACTGGCCATGCTGCAATCCAGTGTAGCCAGCCGGGCTCGCGCGGACCAGCGATTGCCTCCGCGCAACTGCAAACTTTGTCTGGCTCAATCCTTCGCGCCGGAGCCGTCATCCTTCGAGTCGGTGTCGTCATCCTGCGCGCGGTGATGGCGGTACTGTCCAATGTCGTCGTTCAAGTGCTTGGGATCGACGGAGACCTGCACCACGTCCATCTCGTTGCCGTCCTTGTCGACCACGAAGAGGCCCATGCGGTCGCCTTCAGGATGAGCAAAGATGAGCGTCTGCTCATTGCCATTGTGGCTGGTTTCGCGGATCATCCGCTCCCACCCTGGGCCGAGCTTTTCTTCGACCATCCGGTTCAGTTCGTCGCCGTCAACCGGCTCTGAGAAGGACTCGAACTCCGCTACGTGCATGCCGCTGACGCCGCCGTGCGTGGCCCTGCCGGCGATGAAGCTGATAAGCCCGACAAAGGGAATTCGCGTGGCGTGGACATGGTATCTGCCTTCAATGGAATGCACTACGCCGTTGAAACCGCCTTCGCCGCCACCGGCCAGAACAGCGACCGGGACCAGCAGAACAACAACCACCATGGGAATAATCCAGAGCCGCCTCATTCGTCGCCTCCTGATTTCACCTTTGTCTTATCCTTGGTTTTTTCCTTGTCCTTGATGTCCTTATTCTTCGCCACTTCCTGTAGCGAGCCCAGCCCGGACAGGCCCTTCAAACTGCCCAACTCATCCAGGTTAATCGGGCCCAGAATCAGCACGATCGTCAACTCTTTGGGCTCGACCGTGAGGATAAACATTCCGTGCGACTCGCCATTCACGAGCTTGACCATTACGTCGGTGGTTTCGCCGGTTTTTCGCTCGCGCTCGCGGACGATCGGCGACCACTCGCTGGTTTCGAAATACTGGCGCAGCTTGTCGATCTCTTCCATCGAGAACTCGCCTTCCTTGTCGAACTCGTACTCGCGGACGTAAATGCCTTCCAGTCCCTCAATCAGGCGTTTGGTTGCCTGGTCGTCCTTGTCTTTGCCGTCCATGAATTTGGCGGCGAAGGCCAGCATCCCTTTGCCCAGCGTGACCTCAGTTACGTTGGAGGCGCGCGCGGCCAGTTCCTTTTCCACCGGCGGCGGCAGCGGCAATGCAGTAGTCTGTGCCGTGACCGACGAAGCCAGCGCCAGAACCCCGATCGCCAATCCGGCCATTGAAAATGCAATTCGATTTCGCATGAAGGACTCTCCCTTATTCCTGTGCGGCACGGTCGTGAGCCGCGAGTTGTGTATTCATCTGGTTGAGCGCATGACCGGTGATGCGCAGCGCGGTGAGCACCTGGCGGCGGGCTTCTTCGCCTTTGCGATGCTCTTCGGTGTTTCTCCAAATGGCAGCACCGCCAAGCACCGCCGCGAGCGCAACGGAGGCGGCCAGCCGCTGCCACAGAACGAAATGCGGGTGGCGATGAGGCCGTTGCGCGCGGCGCTTCTCCATCAGCTTCCGCTTCAGAGCGGGCGGCGCGGGCCTGCGCTGAAATGCTTGCCGCAATTCTCGCTCAAAGTCTTCCATTGGTTCAAAGTCCACTGGCCCGCTCCTTGACTCTTACGTACTGCTTCAAATGGCTTGACGCCTTGGCTCTGAGCAGCTTCAGTCCACGCTGCAGGTTACTCTTCACGGTGGCCAGCGGCGAGGCGAGCGTGGCAGCAATCTCCTCCGGCGTCAGGTCCTCCTGATAGCGCAGAACCAGCGCCGCGCGCTGCGGCTCGGGCAGGGTTGAAAGCAACTGCTCCAGCCGGTTTCCCAGCGGAGAGGTACGCTCTTCGGCCCTTGCTCCGTGGCCCTCGTCGATCTCCACCCATAGATCCATTCCGCGCACCTTGCGCCTCCGCAGCGCGTCTGCCGAGCGGCTCATTGCTACTCGCCGCAGCCAGAAGCAGGCATGCGCCGCGGATTCCAACTTGCCAAGATGCTTATCCAATTCGAGAAAAACATCCTGCGCAATTTCTTCGGCCAGCCCGCGATCCCCGGTCATTCGCCAGGCCAGCGAAAAGACCATGGACTGGTGCTCGTCCACGAGTTGTTCAAAATCCGGCTGCCATTCGTGGGCCATGGGCTTCGCTTCTACTCTCTTATCCGCAGGATGCGGGGGATGGGATGCAGAGAGTTACGCGAATGGGGGGAAAAAGTTCAGGGGCGGGGGATTCTTTGCCGGGTAGGCAGACGACTGAAGGCAACGAGTGCGAGTTAGGAAGGCTGGTTCAATTTGGATTACGGCAGGTTGGCGATGTGGGCCCGGATGCGGGTTTCAAGCGCCTGAAGCTCTGGACACCGCTGCCGAATACCCGCGTAGTTCCGAAGGGCCGCGACCATCAGTTGCTTGCGGCCTTGATCTGGAAATCTGGATTCATCCTGGCCGTGTCTCTGAAGGAAGGGGTAGAAGTAGTTTTCCTTGATCGAGCGGTCCGCTCGGATAACTCCCCATTGCCAATCTCGCTCCCACTTATCGTCGTGGCCGGCAAGCAGCCAGGCTTCCACTTCAGGCACCGCGGCACAGCAAATCAATCGAATGGATTTGCCGATTGCCACTGCGCCTTTCTCAAAGCCTGCTTCCATCCCGGCAAATTCGGGGCTCCGTTCTTTGCCGTCGGAGTCGGGAAGAAAAAGAACGAGATGCTTGTGCGAGTAGAGGTCGAGGACTGTGCGCGGGAACAGCTTCTTCGCGTCCTCATAACCGTTCGTATGGGGATTTGCCAAGACCTCGATATTGGCCCGAGTCCTGCCACACTCCACGAACAGTCTCTCGCAAAGCGGCTTGAGGATTGCGCCGTTGTAGGTCGGGTTCTCTGAAACGACCAGTACGTTAAGACTCATGCAGAACGGACTCGATCCAGCCTTGCTCGAAAAGTTCATCGAGGTTGTAATGCTCTTTGACCAATTCTTCCAGTCTCGGAACCTCCGCAAGAGAGCGCACTTTCGTGGCGCCGGATTCGGTGTCACGGGTGCAGACGAATGTCGTCTTGCGGTCTTCTTCGGTGAGCCAGGCTAACAATGTTGGCGAATGCGTAGTGGCGAATACTTGGGTTCCGGTTCGTTTGGATTGCGAGCGCATGAGTTCGAGCAGGAGGCGGAGACGGCTGGGGTGCAGGCCTTTCTCGATTTCCTCGATGATCAGGACCTTAGGCATGGAGGGTTGAAAGAAAGCGGCTGCCAGGGCGATGAAGCGTAGGGTGCCATCGGAGATCAAAGGAGCAGGAAACTCGATGTAACCCTCTTTGATGGCGGCCATATAGTCATTCACGGCGCCTGGGATTGCGTAGAGATCCGAGACTTCATCGGGACGAAGTTCTTTAAGCCATTCCAGGAGTGGCGGCTTGCTTCCGTTGGACTCAATTTCGTGAATGAGGGCGGCAAAGCCTTCGCCGTTCTCACCGAGTCTCGCCGCCTTTGAAGAGTATGTTCTCAGCTCTGTCGGAAGCGGGTCGAGAAACTGCATATTCGGAAGCGCATCCAGGATATGCGCAGCATAAATTGCTTCGGGACTCAATTTGAATAATTCTGGACTCAGATGATCACGGGATTCAACTTCTTGCGCAGTCAGGCTCGGATCTCGCTCCTTCAATAGACGCGAATACTCTCTCGCTGTACTATCAAAAGTTGCGACCAATCCTTTGGAAAAGACCTTATCATAGCTAAAATTTGATAAGACCAGCTTGTAGTCATGGAGTATTTTTTCATTATTATGCCAGGCACACTCACTCGGGCCGAACCATTGCTCAAATTTACTCGTTCCAGGCTCAAACTTAAACCGATAGCTCACATTTTCCCTTTTTATCTCATAAAGGTTTGTCTCGCGGATGCATCCTTCAAGCTCAACCGATTCTGCGACTGAACCATCTCTTCGGCGGAATGCTATGTACCCCGAGCTTCCCCGAATCCCATCCCACTTCACACTGGTAGGTGATGGTGGCTTGCCGTCGAGGATTTCGTCGAGAGTAAATCCATTTCCCGCACCTTGCAAAAACCGCAGCGCATCAAGGAAGTTGGATTTGCCGCTGGCGTTCGCACCGACAAGCAGATTGAAATGGCCGAGGTTGAGATCGACGCTCTCCAGGCTTTTGAAGTTGCGGATCTTTAGTTCGGAGATCATGGCTGCGGCCTCGGGGTGTTGCGTCTTTCCGGCGTGGCTTGGACCGCCTGCCGGGATCTTCTTGAGTCAGTGTAATCTCTTGCGGAACCGTGCGGGAAGGATGATAGTTGACTCCTTGCATTCCCCGCTCAGAACAAATCTGGAATGCTGCCGAATGCGATTCGCGTGGGCGCTGCCTTGAATGCGGTCAGCATGGTCGCCGGAGCCAGCGTGCTCATTCCGTATTTGTTGTTCAGCTCGTCCATGGCCGCCAGCAGGCGCGTGCGGCTCTGCTCGCCGTCCAGCTTGTCGAAGAGGTTGAGCGAGTGCAAGCGATCGGGCACTAGTTCGCCCAGATGCACGCCGATGAAATAGGGATGTTCGAACTCCGCGCCGGAAGGCCGGCTCGCCCACATGCGGCTGAGCGAGGCTATGAGAGTTTGGTTGTCCTGGCACTCGCTGAGCTTGATTTCGCTCTTCCATCCATTTTTTGGAACGCCGAAGTTGCTCACGGGTCCCCGCTCGCCCTTGGGCCCCGCAAAGCCGATCACCAGTCCGATGCTGCTGGCCCACAGGCCGCCCGCGCGCAGCCGCATGGCCGCCTTGTGCAGCAGTTTGTGCGCCACGGCATAGGCTTTCTCCGCTGTGCGCAACTCGGGCGCAAGCACATGCGAGTGGCTGATGGATTTCAAGTGCTCGGTGTCCGACATGTCGAAGTCTTCGCCGCGCAGCCAGTGCCACAGCCGCTCTCCCCACACCGAGCCCCAAAGCTGGCCGGCCTGCTCGCAATTGAGCGCAAGAAGCTGCTCCATGGTTTGGAGGCCTTTGTCGTTCAGGCGCTTCTCGGTGCGCGCCCCAATGCCGGGCAGATCGCGCAGGGTGAGCTGGCGCAGCGCTTCGGGGAGTATGTCGAGGGTTAGCGCTACCAGGCCGTCGGGCTTCTCCATGTCGCTCGCAATTTTGGCCAGATAGCGGTTGGTTGCCAGGCCCACCGAACTGCGCAGCATGGGACCGACGCGCTCGCGGATGCGCGCCTTGACACGGCGGCCCAGCTCCATGGCGGCCAGCAGCGGGCGTTCGCGTCCCATCAGGCGGCAGGCCATTTCATCGATTGAGAGCACGGCGGTTACCGGCAGGCAGCTCTCCACTGCTTCCACGATGCGGTGATGGTAATCGACATAGATTTCGTGGCGCGCTTCCAGCAGCACCAGGCCAGGACACATGCGTTTGGCATCGCCTACGATCGTTCCGGTCTTTACGCCATGCGCCTTGGCCTCGTAACTGGCGGCAATGCAAACTGTTGTGTCGGCCATCATGGGCACCACGGCCACCGGGCAGCCGCGCAGCTCGGGACGGACCTCCTGTTCAACCGAGGCAAAATAGGAGTTCAGGTCGACAAAGAGCCAGTTCAGCGCCGGGCCGGCGGTTGTGTCAGGGGTTCCGCCAAGCATCGGCACTTGCGAAGGCGGTCCGTAATCCGGATTCGAGTCGCGGTTTGAGCCTGGGCTCGAATCTGTGGCGCCAAGCGAATCGAAAGCCTCCTGCCAGTCCTCGGGTGGGGAAGGCGAAGCCGGATTTGGCGAGGTGGCCATGCTGTTTTATTTTCGCTTTTTATTCCCTTGAAAACAAGAGGTGACTGAAGAAATTCCGTAGTGATACACTTGCTGCGCGAGGGTTTCGACGCCAGGAATTCGAACCAGCGAGCGGAATAGCTCACCCCGCGAGAAGTCTTGGCGTCTAATCTATGTATAGGTTCTATTTGAAATGCAAAGCTTGCTCCATTGGTTCGAGTCAAACGCAAACATCCTTGCTGTTCTAGTGACGGCGGGCGTGGCCGTGCTTTTGGTCTGCTGCCTGGGATGCTCGGACTGCCCTAAACGCGAGAAGGACGAAATCTTTCGACGGCGGCATACGTAGCCCACTTTGCGCGTACAGTGCGGAGTTTTCATTGCACCGGCGGCTTAAGATACTGCTCAAAATGCGCGAGAATGCGATTGAACAAATGGGTGCGTACATCCGGGCCGGAGATAGAGTGAGTCTTGCGTGGATAGATTTGAAGGTCGTAGGGAAACCCGGCCTCGATCAACTTCTGTACAAACTGGACGGAGTTTTCCAAGTGCACATTGTCGTCTCCGGTTCCATGCACCAGCAGCAGACGCCCCTTGAGATTGGCCGCCGAATTCACCACGGAAAAGTCTTTGTAACCGGAGGCAAAGTCTCCTGGCTCGCTCATGTACCGCTCAGTGTAGATGGAATCGTAGTTATGCCAGTCGGTTACAGGAGCTACCGCAACTCCGGCGCGAAATCGATCGGAGTGCGAAAGCGCATAAAGAGTGAATGTGCCGCCCCAGCTCCATCCCCACCAGCCCAGACGCCTGGCGTCTAGCCGCGGATACTGGGCCAGCGCCGCGTCCAATACAGTTAGCTGATCTTCTAACTGGACAGGGCCGAAGTTATGATAAGCCGCCTGTGCAAAGGCTCGCCCGCGCTCGCCGGTGCCGCGATTATCGGCGTGGAGAACGGCGAAGCCATGCTGGGCGAGTAACTCATCGAACAGCAATGCATCGCTCCACTTGTTGGCTACATCCTGTGGGCCTGGCCCTCCATAGGGGTTCACGATTAGCGGCACACTGCCCGGGGAAGCGCCTTCAGGCAGCAGCAGCGTGGCGTAAAGCGTTGCGCCGTCGTGAGCCTTTACTTCAAGCTGAACGGGGGCACGAAGTCCATAGGGTTCCAGCGCATTCGCCGTCCAAAACACCTTGCATTTGGCTTGCGCCGGGCACAGGCTCAAGGCCGGAGGAGTTAGCCGCGTGGATTGCTTGTCGACAAATGCGCCGCCATTGGGAGCAAATGTGCCCTCGTGGTGTCCAACGCCGGCGCTCAACTGTTTCCGCTGGCCGTCGAAGCTAACCTGCCATAACTGACTCTCAAGCAAGTTACCCTCGTTTGAGCTATAGTCCACCACTTTTGCCGCGTGATCGACACGCAATACATCCTGCACTTCAAAGTCGCCTTTTGTAAGTTGGCGTTCGAGTTTGGCCGTGGTGGAGTCCGGCTTGGCCTGATCGTAACTATAAAGATAAAGATGATTATGCCCATCGGACCAATTTGTAAGTACGATGCTGCCGCCGGCCACATCCACGTCGTAACTCTCGTCGAAGAAGGTATCGTCCGCCAGTTGAAGCACCGCATGGGACCGGCCTGAGGCCGAATCGGCAAAGTAGATTGCCAGGTGCTTATGGTCGCGCGTCAGCGTCTCGATCCAAAGCGTTCTTGGATCGGCCCACCCGAAGCGCGGAATGTAGTCCTGCCCCTGGTGAAAGGGGAGTTTCACAGATACGGTTTTTCCTCCCCCAGCGCTGACTACACCCACGCGAACTTCGGGATTGGTATCGCCAGGCTGCGGATAGCGCTGCATATCGACGGTCGGATGCGTGGGTATCCAATCGGTTATGGGATACTGCGGGACATCGGTCTCGTTCATTTGCAGATAGGCCAGGTGACTGGAGTCGGGCGACCAGAAGTAGTTGCTGCGAACGTCCAGTTCCTCCTCATAGACCCAGTCCACTTCGCCGTTGAGTACCGCCTGGTGCGCATCGGGATTGGGCAGGGGAGCCACGACGGTTGTGCCCGCCCATGGGTCTTTCAGGCGAATCACAGCAAGCGCGTGGTCGCGCACAAAGGAGATGCATTCCCCGTTCGGCGAGAACTTGGGGTCGTCGCCGGATGCCGCTCCGGTAAATCCAACCTGCACCCCGGTGCCGTTGCGCAGATCGTAGAGCCAGAGACGCCCATCGGAATCAAACAGAAGATGTTTTGAGTCGGGAGCCCATTGGTACTCCGGCATCTTGTAGCGTTCGCGATGATCGCGGTCCTTCTCGGAGTCGGTTGCGCCCGTGAGCGAGGCCAGTTTGGCGCTGCTGACCAGCACATGCGGCTTGCCGGTGGCTGGGTCCAGGTCGACGAGTTCGCCGCCGTCGTCATAGGTGAGGTGCTGTGAATCCGGCGACCAGGTGAGACCTTCGGGCGGATGTCCGATGATGGGGCCGTGGGCAAAGATTGCTTCAACGGTTAGAGGCGTTGGAGGAGCCTGCGCGGCAAGGGAGACGGCGGCAGAGAGAAGAACGGCAATGGCCGATGGAAGGAGAGTGGCTGCTCGCGTCACATGCGTCAAAGGGCATTCCTCCGGAAGCGGAACCCGGCCCAGTTCATTCGAGCTGCGATATTTGGGTGCGGGGCTTCCAGCGAGAAGTGTAAATCAATGGGTTAAGCGAGTTGCACGCAGCAGGCAGAGAGTGTATGGTGCCTCACATGCACTGGGCAACTCCGGAAGAACGCACCAATCTAGGCCAGGCGCGGCGCAAGCAGGTGGGCCGCCAGGAACACAGCGAGTTCAACTCCAAAGCGCGCAAGACATCTTCGGTGGCGCTTCTTGCCCGGTCGATGATTGGCCGCGTCCCGGCTCTCGTGAAGCTGAAGTACGAACTGATGGCGGAGTCGCCGTTTGGCTATTTTCGGGGCGCGGTGCCGGTGATGGCCGGGGATTTGGCGATGCTGCCCAATACCGGCATCGTCAGCCAGCTTTGCGGCGATGCGCATGTGCGCAACCTGGGCGCCTATGCCGCACCGGACGGGCGGCTGGTATTCGACATCAACGACTTCGACGAGACCATCCGCGGGCCCTTTGAGTGGGACTTGAAGCGCATGGCCGCGTCCCTGGTGCTGGCGGGGCGCGGGTCGGGCCACAAGGATGCCGCGGCTGTCCGCGCAGTGGAGTTGTGCGTTGAGCGGTACTGCACGCTGATGCATACGTTTGCCGAGTTGCCGTGCCTTGAGGTGGGCCGCTACCAGGTTCACCGGCTGGGCATGGTTGCGCCTATCCACAAGGCGCTGGTAAAGGCCGAGCGCGCCACACCGCAGCACACGTTGGAACAGCTCACCGAGCCGGTGCCGGACAAGCCGGGCGCTCGCCGATTCCGCGAATCGAAGCCGCTGCTGACGCGTGTAGCCGCGGCACAGGCCGCAGCCGTGCTGGCGTCGCTGGCAACCTACCGGGAGATGCTGGAGCCGCAGCGGCAGCACCTGTTGTCGTTCTATCGGCCCGTGGATGTGGCTTTCAAAGTGGTGGGCACCGGATCGGTGGGACTGCGCGACTATTGCGTTTATTTTGAAGGCAACGGGCCGGCCGACCCGCTGTTTCTGCAAGTGAAGGAGGAGCCGGCCTCAGGCTACGCTCCCTACCTGCCCGATGCGCACCCGGCCCAGCACAACGGGCAGCGCGTTGCGGAAGGGCAGCGCGCCATGCAATTGCAGTCCGACCCATTTCTGGGATGGACGCACATTGGCAACCGCAGTTACCTGGTGCGCCAACTGAACGATCACAAGGGGTCCATTGACCTGCCGGACCTTGCGGAAGGCGGCCTGCAGGCATACGGCGAGGTCTGCGGCGAATTGCTGGCGCGCGGCCATGCCCGCAGCGGTGACCCGCGAACCATCGCCGGCTATCTTGGCTCCGGAGACGGCTTCGCGGAGGCGTTGGGCAAATTCGGAGCGCTATACGCGGACCAGACCGAAAAGGACTGGCAGGAGTTGCGGCGATCGCGAAAGATGGGATCAAAACCCGCATCGCCAACGAAATCTTCCAAAAAGAAGTCGGGTAGGCCGGCATGAATCGACGCGGCTTTACGCAAGCCCTGGCCGCGGCCGCGTTCACCGCAGCGCTGGCCCGGATGCAGGCTGAAACTAGCGCCACAGCGGCTCAGGCTCAGCCCGCCGCGCCCGCGTTTGGCCTTTCGGTCATGCTGTGGACTGTCTTCAACGGCCTGCCTTTTGAGGAGCGGCTGGCCAAGGTGGCCGAGGCGGGCTACAGGAATGTCGAGCTGGTGGGCGAATACAGCAAATGGTCCGACGCCGACTTTGCCCGCGCCAACGCCGCCCGCAAGAGCCTCGGCATCCGGTTCGACGCCACTGCGGGGCTGGCTAACGGAGTATCCAATCCCGCATCCGCCGATGGCTTCCTGGCCGAGTTGCGCCAGGGACTCAAGCCTATGGAGACCCTGAGCTGTCCGGCAATGATCGTGCTCTCAGGCGATATGGTTCCGGGGCTCACCCGCGAAGCGCAGCATCAAGCCTCGATTGAGACGTTGAAGCGGGCTGGAGCCATGATCGAGGGCCGCCAGATCGATGGCCAGCCGGTGCGTCTGCTGCTGGAGTGCATTCACGTTGAAGAGCGGCCCAAGTACTTTCTCACCTCGGCTGCCGAGGCAATCGACGTGGTGCGCGCCGTGAACCATCCCCAGGTGCAATTCCTCTACGACATTTTTCACGAGCAGATGGGCTTCGGCAACCTGATCGAGAAGCTCGAAAAGCATATTGACGTGATAGGCCTCATCCACGTAGCAGACGTGCCCGGCCGCCACGAACCCGGCACCGGCGAAATCAACTACGGGAACATTTTCCACAAGCTTGCGCAATTGAACTACAGGCACAATGTTGCGATGGAGTTCCGCCCATCCGGCGACCCGGTGGCTGTTCTCCGGGCTGCAAAGGCGCTGGCCCTGGTGGCGGGGACGGCGTGAACGGAGCCCACGGCACCCGAATTCTCACTTTCCTCCGTTTGCATCCGTGCCAGGATTACCTCAAAATCAAACGGTGGAGTTGCAACTTCATCGGCTGAATGGCATCCAACGGGATGAGGCCACGTGACGTATCACTCCCGCAGGGAGTGCGCGGAGGCCCTCATAGCCGGTTCCCGCAAACTTGCTTCAATTTGCGGCCCACCGGAGAGTTTTGATACGCTCATCCTTTGTTGGAATTGAGCGAGAGGAGAGTTTTTATCATGGCGGAAGATAACAAGGCATACGGCTTGGCATGGTTTCTGGCAGGGATGGGCGTCGGCGCGCTGGTGGGAATTCTTTACGCTCCCAAGAGCGGACGCGAGACCCGGGAAGACCTGGTTTCTGGCGCGCGGGAGGGTACGGAATACCTGCGCAACCGCACCAGGGAGGCAGCCCAGGAAGTAAGCGCCCTGGTTGACAAGAGCAAAGAACAGGTTACCGAGTATGTGGAGCGCGGACGCGAAGCCGTCGATCGCGGACGGGCGCAGTGGGAAGAGTTTGTGGAGCGGGGCAAGAACCTGGTGTCCGACCAGACCACGCGCGTGACCGCTGCTGTTGACGCGGGTCGCCAGGCTTACAAGACGACCTCGAACTCAACGGAGCCAACTCACTTCTAAGCAGCCGATTTTCGGGGAGATATTTCCCGTCCGGCTGACGTTTCATCCACCACTCCGGGGCTTATCGCGAGAGCAAGGCTACCTGCGCGAAGGCTCCGGAATGTGTGTGTAATCTCGTCTCGCGGCTGGGCCCAATTTTTTGTTAAATTCCGCGGTATCCCGCGTGAGATCATAATCCGATGCCAGTCTTGAACAATGAAACTCTCATGCTCGCCTTTGTTGCATTGACCGGCATAGCCCTGTCGGTGCAGGCAATCATCCTGCTTCTCATCTTCTTGTCTATCCGCAAGGGGACAAAGTCCCTTCAGGAACAAATCGAAGAACTGCGTGGCTCAATAATGCCCGTCGTGGACAGTACACGGGATCTTGTGGACAGTTCCCGGGATGTTATCGAGCGACTGGCTCCGAAGGTGGAAGCGACCACGGACGACGTGATGGAGATGGTGCGTATTTTGCGGGAGAAGTCGGTGGAGCTGGACCAGTCGACCTCCGAAATCCTGGAGAAACTGCATCGCCAGACCAAACGGCTCGATGGAATGCTCTCAGGCGCTCTTGACCAGGTCGATCGGGCCGGCGAATATGTGGCTGAGGCCGTCAGCGGCCCCGTGCGTCAAATCTCGGCCGTGCTGGCGTCGATAAAGGCCATTGTCGGCGCGTTGCGCACTCCATCTCCCGCGTCCCGCCGGACGATCAACCCGGTCGAAGAGAATCGCCGCAGCTAGCTCACCTGCCAGAGGGTTGCGGCAGGTGGTTGCACAGGCAGGAGAAGGCTATCAGGGCCAGGGCGGCGAGTGGTTGAAGCGGTGGCTTCATGCTGGGTAGCACTCCGTTTGTGGGCCTGGCAATTGCGATTAAGTTGATTAGTCGATCGGACGAGCTTTAAGTATCCGGCCCAAATCTCACCGAGCCGATGTGAGCGCGATGCCTGCGCATTCACCCTGGGATTCCACGCCACATGTTCGGCCCATTCCGTTCCGCCCACTCTCGCTGTTCAGCAAGCACCTCAATCGATGCCTGTCGTAATACTCCTTGCACGCCGCATCTATCTCCTGCCGCTTGGCTTCCAGCATAGCTTCGCGCAGCAGCAGTTCCAGCGCCTCCGATTCCGACTTCGCTCCACATCGCTGCCGCGTCTCTGATATGAACCTCACCGCCTCAGGCGATAGGGTGAAGCTACGCCTCATCTTCCGAGCATCGGGGTTCATGATCATACTTATTGTCGTATCACAGTTGGGGGGCCTTTCTTGTCTGCCTGGGATCGGTTTCGATTACCTCAGTGCGCGGCAGCCCAGGCGATGCCGTCGGAGTTTTTTCCGGTGACGATCTTGCGCGTGATCTGCCATGTGCTCAAGTCCAGCTCGGCTTCGGTGTGCGAGGCTACGCAGGAGACCCAGGCCACTTTTCCGCCGGGCTGCATCAACAACTCTTCCGGGTCCGCAGGGGTATCTACCGAGCGCACAACCTGCATGGTGCTGAGGTCGATGACGGCTACTTTGTTGAGTTCAGGGATCGCGACGAGCTCAAACCGTCCGTCGAGCGTAGCGGCGCTGCCGTAACCGATGCCTGGAAGCGGGATCCAGTGAGCTACTTGATTGGTCCGCGTATCGATGACGGCAAGTTGCGGCTTGGCCTGGTCGGCGGTGAAGACCCAGCGGTCGTTTGGCGTTATGGATATGCGCTGCGTGTCGCCCGAGACCGGGATGATGGCGACGACCTTGCGGCCTGGGATGTCGAGGACCGAGACAGTGCCGGGGCCGACGTTGGCGGTATAGCCGCGCAGGCCGTCGTGGGAAAGCGCAAGCATGTGCGACTCGGGCTGGCCGGTGGGAATGGCGCCGACGATCTTGAGGGTCTTGGGGTCGATCAGCGTGATAGACCGGTCGAGCTCGGTGGTGACGTAGAGCAGGCCGTCTTTGGGTCCGAAGAGGGGCATGTGCGGACGCACGCCGTGGCCGAAGTCGACGCTGCCGGCGATTGTTTGCGCAGCGATATCAATCACAACCAGAGTGCTGCCGTCGGTGCCGGGCTTGCCCACGCCGGAGTTGCCGTAGATGGGCACATAGGCGAAGCGGCCGTCGGGCGACGCAATGACCTCGTGGCCGGTTGTGCCTCCTTCGGGTATTGAGGCGATGATCGTGCCCGCGATGGGATCGACGATGGCGAGGCTCTGTTCGCCCTTTTGCGCAACCAGCAGGCGGGGCTGCTGGGAGTGGGTTGACACGGAGATCAGCGACGAAAGCAGTAGGGGAACGGCAAATGAAATCGACTTCAAGAGAGCCTCCGCAGAGTACCAAACGAATATATCCGATTGGAGTTGCGATTCGTTCCCCCGCATCCCGGTTATGATTCTGTTCACGGACAAATGGCTTGAAAACGATGGAAATTGCCAACCAATCCGCAATTGAGCAAGCCCTGGCAGAGTTGCGTGCGCTGCTGGGCGACCGCGTTACGGCGGCGGAAGCCTCGCGCCAGCACCACAGCCACGGCGAAAGCTCGCACCCGCCGGCGCTGCCCGATCTGGTGTGCTTCCCGCAAAGCACGGCGGAGGTCAGCGAGATTATAAGGGCAAGCGCACGGCATGGGCTGGCGGTGGTCCCGTTTGGCGCTGGGACTTCGCTGGAGGGTCACGTTCACGCGCTGCGCGGCGGCATCTCGGTGGATATGCGGCAGATGAATCGCGTGCTGCGGGTGAGCGTGGAAGACCTGGACGCCACGGTGGAGGCGGGGATTTCGCGGCTGCAACTGATGAAGGCGCTGGAGAACACGGGGCTGACCTTTGCGGTCGATCCGGGGGCGGATGCGACGATCGGGGGCATGGCGTCGACCCGGGCTTCAGGGACAATGGCGGTGCGCTATGGGACCATGCGGGAAAACGTGCTGGGACTGACGGTGGTGCTGGCCGATGGGCGCGTGATCCACACCGGTACGCGGGCGCGGAAGTCGAGCGCGGGCTACGACCTGACGCGGCTGTTTGTGGGCGCGGAAGGAACGCTGGGCGTGATCACCGAAGTGACGCTGCGGCTGCACGCGCTGCCTGAGGCGGTAGGGGTTGCGGTATGCGCCTTTGAGACCGTGGAAGGCGCCGTGCGGACGGTGATTGAGGCTATTCAACTGGGACTCGGCGTGGCGCGGATCGAGTTTATGGACGCCATGCAAGTGGATGCGGTGAACCGGTATTCGAAGCTGGATCTAGCGGTGATGCCGACGCTGCTGTTCGAGTTTCACGGTATGAGCCAGGCTGGGGTGGAGGAGACGGCGCGGATGGCGGAGCAGTTGGCGGCGGAGCACGGTGGGTTGGGGTTCGAGTGGGAGACGTCGCCGGCGGGACGGGAGCGGCTATGGAAGGCACGTCACGATGTTTATTATGCGTCGCGGGCGCTGCGGCCGGGGTCGAACGCGCTGACGACCGACGTATGCGTGCCGATTTCGCGAATGGCGGAGTGCATTGTGGCCACGCGCGCCGATTTGGATGGATTGAGCTTTCCGGCGACCATAGTGGGCCATGTGGGCGATGGAAATTTTCATGTTCTGTGCATGTTGGCGCCGGGACAGGAAGCGGAGGCGGAAGCCTTTGCGGCGCGGCTGGTGGAGCGGGCGCAGGCCATGGACGGGACGTGTACCGGGGAGCACGGCGTGGGATACGGAAAGAAGAAGTATCTCAATGCGGAGCACGGCGAGGCGCTTGAGGTGATGCGGGATTTGAAGCGCGCGCTGGACCCGGAGAACCGGATGAATCCGGGGAAGATTGTGGATTTATGACTTTTTTGGAGTTATAGAGAGTTGTCCCGCCAACTCTTTCGCGGCTTCGAGGTACTCGCCGATGGCCAAACGAATATTTGCCCGTGCTTCTTCCTCAGTTTCGCCTTGCGAAAAGCAGCCGGGTAGGCCTGGGCAAGAGACACTGTAACCGTCCTCGGAATGATGAAGAACGACGCGATAGGCTGCCATGCGACCTATCTTACTACCATTTCAGCCCCAGTCCCTTTTGCGCGCAGCACTACCCCTGCGCCGTCCATGGATCATAAGTTCCCAAGCTCCACGAATGCCCTTCGGGGTCCTTGACCGCAAACTCGCGACTTCCGTAAGGAGTGTCCTGCAACGGGCGGATGATTTCGGCGGCGGCGGCCACGGCGCGGGCGTGCGCCGCATCGGCATCGGGGACGACAATGTAGACGCTGCGAGTCTCGATACCGCCAACTTCATCAGGCGATTTGAACCTATGGCCATGCTCGTCGTCCTTTGCGGAGCCGAGCATGATCATGCCGCCGCCAAGACTCAGCTCGGCGTGGCCGATGGTTCCGTTTGGGCCTTCATATACGGCCTTGCGCTGAAAGCCGATGACATTGCATAGCCAGTCGATGGCGGCGGGCGCGTCTTTGTAACGCATGGCGGGGATGACGGTGCTGCGGGATTCGGGCATGGTGACCTCCAGACCTTCGAAGGAAGATTAGCGCGGAGTTGTCCCCGAAGGCAATGGAAGAGGGAGAACGGCCCGATCCGGTATGCTTGGCGGCATGAGCCTGCCGGCGAGGGATGGAGAGCTGATTCAGATTGTGGACGCGGCGCTGCTCGATGCTGCGCAGCGTGCGGGCGATTGGCTGGCGTGCCGGCTGGGATGTACGCAATGCTGTTATGGGGCATTTGCGATCAGTGAGTTGGATGCGCAGCGGCTGGCCGTGGGGATGGGGGAATTGCGCGCTGCGGACGCGGGCTTGGCTGCGGAGATCGAGCGGCGGGCCGGTGCCTGGATTGCCGAGCATGGGGCGGATTTTCCGGGCGACCCGGAGACTGGAGTGCTGGGCGATTCGCCTCAAGAACAAGAGCGATTTGAGGAGTTCGCCAACGACGCGGCGTGCCCGGCGCTGGACCCCGCAACCGGGCGATGCGACGTATACGCCTGGCGGCCAATGACCTGCCGGGTGTTTGGTCCGCCGGTGCGCATGGGAGATGGAAATGATTTGGGCCATTGCGAGTTATGCTTCGTGGGCGCCGGCGAAGAGGATGTTGCCGGGTGCGAGATGACGGTTCCGCATGAGATGGAGGCACAATTGCTCCGCGAGGTTGGCAGCGGCGACGAAACGGTGGTTGCGTTTGCGCTGTTGCGATGAGTTCCCCGCATGACCGCGTTAAACTGGTGATTGGATAGCCCGATGACAACGCGCCCCTGCTGGGTGGAAATCCGCACCCGATCCCTTGAAGAAAACTATCGATATCTCACCGGCATTGTCCCGGCCGGCGTTGAGTTGCTCGCCATTGTGAAGGCCAATGCCTACGGTCACTCCCTTGCGATCTGCGCGCCTGCCGCGGTTTGGGCCGGGGCACGGTGGCTCGGCGTAACCAGCGTTGAAGAAGGGGTGGAGGCGCGCGCGCTTTGTCCCGATGCACGAGTGTTGGTAATCGGAGGCGTCTTTCCGGGCCAGGGCGCAGAAGTGGTGCGGCACGGGTTGACCGCCGTGGCGTGGGAGCCGTGGCAACTGGATGAACTGGAAATGGCTGCGCGGGGTGTGGGGGCACGATCCGCATCGGTTCCGGTGCATCTGGAGATCGATACGGGCATGAGCCGGCAGGGCGTGGGCCTGGATGGTCTGGTTGAAGTGTTGGCCCGCTTTCGTGCGGGTTCGCCTCTGCTGCTTGAGGGCGTAATGACCCACCTGTTTGCCGCCGAGGAGGCAGACGGCGCGATTACACGGGAACAACTCACCCGCATGGACGAGGCATTAAAGCGGATCGAGGCTGCTGGAATGAATGCGGAATGGCTGAATGTGGGCAATTCCGCCGCGCTGGTTGCGGGCGGGTCCAGGGCAATTGTGGAGCTGGCCGAGCGGCATGGGATGAGGACGATGCTTCGGCCGGGGCTGGCACTTTATGGGTTAATCCCGAAATTTGAACCGGGATTTGATTCCGCCGTATTGGATGAGGCCCGCACGCGGCTCCAGCCTGGGCTGAGCTGGAAGACTCGCGTGGTGGGTGTCCGCGCAGTTCCCGCCGGAGCGGTGGTGGGCTATAACGGCACCTTTGTGGCCACCGAAACCATGCGGCTGGCGCTGGTGCCAGCGGGCTACGGAGACGGGCTCGACCGCCGGCTTGGCAACCATTTCAGCCTGCTGGTACGCGGCCAGCGCGCGCCCCTGGCAGGGCGCATCAGCATGGACCAGGCGGTGCTGGACGTGACGGAGATTGATGGAGTGCAACCGGGGGACGAGGTTGTGATTCTTGGAACCCAGGGTGAAGAAACCATCACCGCATTCGATCATGCCGAGACTTGCGGGACGATTCCGTGGGAGGTGTTCACGCGGATCGGGCCGCGAGTGCGGCGGGTCGCGGTTTAGCGGGGGTTGAAGTCGCGGGCTATACCAGTAGTTCTCCAAGCAGGCCTGCGGCTGCCTGAAGAGCCGCGTCGATTTGCGATTGGTCTTTGCCGCCGGCTTCGGCAATCTCCGGCTTGCCGCCGCCGGAACCGCCTACCAGTTTGGCCACGGCGCCCACGAGCTTGCCTGCCTGGATTCGTTTTGTCAGGCCCGGCGTGACTCCGGCGATGAGGGCTACCTTTCCTTCGGGTTGCGCGGAGGCGAGGACGACTACGCCTTCGCCGAGCTTCTGCTTGAGATTGTCTACCAGGGTGCGAAGCTGGCCGCGTTCCAGCGAGTCGGCGCGGAGGGTTACGAGGCGGACGCCCTTTACTTCGACGGCTCGGGCCAGGGCTTCGTCCAGCGCGCCGGCGGCGGACTTCATGCGCGCTTCTTCGAGCTCGCGGCGAAGGCGCTTGAGCTCTTCTTCCTGGGCGGCCAGCCTGGCGCGAAACGCGTCTGACAGTGAGGTGCCGGCTGGTGCTGGGGCTACTTGCGCGGCCAGTTGTGCGACGGCGAAGTCCTGGCGGAAGGTGTCGAGTGAGCCGAATCCTGTGATGGCCTCAAGCCTGCGCACACCTGACGAAACCGAACCCTCGCTGACAACTTTGATGAGGCCGATTTCGCCCGTGGCTGAGGTGTGCGTGCCTCCGCAGAGTTCGGTCGAGAAGCCGTCGGAGAGCTTGACGACGCGGACCTTGTCGCCGTACTTTTCGCCGAAGAGAGCCATGGCGTGGTACTCGTTTACGGCTACATCGATAGGCACGTCTTCCAGCGTTTCCACGCGCGCATTCGAGAGGACTTCGCGATTGACAATGGACTCGATCTCTTCAAGCTCCTCATCGGCCACCTGGGCAAAGTGGGAGAAGTCGAAGCGGAGACGGGTGGGATCGACGGAGGAGCCGGCCTGTTTGACGTGGGTGCCGAGGACCTGACGCAGCGCGGCGTGGAGCAGGTGGGTGCCGGTGTGGTTGCGGCGGATGGAGTCGCGGCGGATGCCATCGACTTGCGCGTTGACATGGTCGCCAACGGCCAGTGGGTGCTTGAGCAGAGCCTTGTGGGCGCGCACACCCTGGACGGGAAGGACGGAGCCGGTGATCTCGGCAACCGTGCTGTTGCCGTCGGGGGAGAGGAAGACGCCGGTGTCGCCGATTTGGCCGCCGGAGTCGCTGTAGAAGCTGGTCTGGTCGAGGACTACATCGACCTGGTCGCCTGCTGCGGCGGCGGGAACGCCCTGGCCCTCTTTGACGATGGCGAGGACTTCGGCGTTGTTTGCAGAGATCTGCTTATAGCCAAGAAAATCCGTCTTGGGCAGTTCGCGATAGGCGGGGCTCGCGGATTTCTGGCTGCCACCTTTCCAACTAGCGCGAGCGCGGGCTTGCTCTTCGGCGCGGGCGGCTTCGAAGCCTTCGTCATCAAAGCCAATTCCGGCATCGTGCGCAGCATCCTTCATGAAGTCGAGAGGAAGGCCAAAGGTTTCATACAAGTGGAAGGCTTTTTGACCGGTGAAGTCGCCCCAGAGCACTTCGTGGAGGCGGGCCAGCCCGACCTTGATAACGCGGTCGAACTGCTGCTCTTCGGCTTTTACGACCTTAGCGATTCGATCAGCAGAGTCGGCCAGTTCGGGGTAGGCACCCTGCATAAGGTCGCGGACTGCGAAGACTATTTCGTGGAGGAAGGGCAGTTCCTGGCCCATGAGGCGACCGTGCCGGATTCCGCGGCGGAGGATTTTGCGCAGCACGTAGCCGCGGCCTTCATTCGCCGGGATCACGCTGTCGTTGATGAGGAACGTGGCGGCGCGGGCGTGGTCGGCGATGATGCGGAGGCTGGGGATGCGAATCATCCACGCAAGCACGTCGGCCTGCTGCCTCGCTGTCTCGCTATCGCTTACGCCTGTTACTTTGGCGGCTCTCTGAATGAGCGGCGTAAACAGGTCGGTCTCGAAGTTGCTGATCTTGTTTTGCAGCACGGCGGCGACGCGCTCCAATCCCATGCCGGTGTCGATGGAGGGCTTGGGGAGCGGGGTTAGCTTGTAAGTTGTGGCCTTGGTGGCGGGATCGACGATGGCGGCGCGGTCGAACTGCATGAAGACGAGGTTCCAAATTTCGACATAGCGGGCTTCGTCCTGGCCGAAGGGCTTGTCGACTCCCGGAGTCTCGGCTGCCTCCAGCCCCATGTCGTAGAAGATCTCCGAGCAGGGTCCGCAGGGGCCGGTTTCGCCCATCTGCCAGAAGTTGTCCTTGAGGCCGTATTCATGGATGCGTTCCTTGGGGACGCCGGCTTCGATCCAATAACCCTCCGCTTCGTCGTCGCGGGGGACGCCGTTGGCAGAGTCGCCCTCGAAGATGGTTACGTAAAGCCGGTCTTTGGGGATGCCGAACCACTCTTCGCTGGTGACCAGCTCCCATGCAAAGTTGATGGCATCGCGTTTGAAGTAGTCGCCGAAGCTGAAGTTCCCCAGCATCTCGAAGAAGGTGTGGTGGCGGCGGGTAAAGCCCACGTTCTCAAGGTCGTTGTGCTTGCCGCCCGCGCGGACGCACTTTTGAGATGTGGTGGCGCGGGAGTAGTCGCGCCGCTCCGCGCCCAGGAAGAGGTCCTTGAACTGGTTCATGCCCGCGTTGGTGAACAGCAGCGTGGGGTCGTTGGCAGGCACCAGCGAGGAAGAGTGCACGCGGCGGTGCCCCTTCGTCTCAAAAAAGCGCAGAAATAATTCGCGGATTTCGTTCCCTGTGCGGAATTGCATGGCGTAATCAGTGTAATTGGCCTTGCTGAATGGATGCACTCCCTCCCCGAAAAGCAAATGCGGCGGTATAATTCGCTCAGGCCCATTGGGAGTGGGCCATGTCTATGGCCACAGTGAGAACCCACATTCTACTCCCCGCCAAACTGGCAAAGGACATCGACCAGATTGCCGGACCTCGCGGCCGCAGCGCGTTCCTTGTTGAAACGGCCGAAAAAGAAGTCAAGCGCCGGAGGTTGTTGGCTTTTCTTGCCAGGGAAGGCCCAGTCTGGCTAGACGAGAATCACCCTGAACTGGTTGAGATGGGCACTGCTGAGTGGGTGCGGTCCTTGCGAAATGAGCCGAGTGTTCGCCTTGCAGGGCGCGATGAGAATCTCGACCCGCTATGAGCGCGCCGATTACACTCCTGCTGGACACGACGGTTCTAATTGATGTGCTGAGGGACCGCAATCAAAGGCGGAGGCTTCTCACGGGAGTGGTTGCTTCCGGCATTTCTCTTGCTACCTCGACGGTCAGTATTGCCGAGGTCTACGGTGGGCTCCGTACAGGAGAGGAACAGGCTACTCGCGAAATGCTGGAGGATCTGGATTGGTTCCCGGTCAGCGCGGAGATTGCGGAGCGGGCCGGCCTGTTAAAGGCATCGTTACGTCGTAGCGGACATACGCGCAGCATCACAGACATGATTGTGGCCGCAACGGCGCTGGAGAATGGGTTCGCCGTTGCAACGGATAATCGCAAAGATTTTCAGATGCCAGGGCTTAAGCTTTTCCCGCTTCCTTAGAGACTCATACTTCGCAAGTGCATTCCCTTCGTCGCTGAATATCCACAGTTCGCCGTGTCACAAACAGGCAATTCCGGCAACTAAAGAGGTGAACACTTGAGGAGGATGCGGTGGATAAGTTTGCGATATTGGCGTTGTTGCAGGCCAGGCCGGGCAAAGAGGAAGAAGTTGAGGCGTTTTTGAAGTCGGCTCAGCCGCTGGCTGTGAGCGAGGCGGAAACAACGACCTGGTATGCGATGAAACTGGGACGGTCGACTTACGGCATCTTCGACACTTTTCAAACCGCGGAAGGCAGGTTGGCTCACGTGATGGGTCCGATTGCCAAGGCACTGTTCGCCAGGGCCGAGGAGTTGTTCGACCCGGTTCCGCAGGTGGAGATGCTGGATATTCTGGCGTCGAAGGCTCCGGCAATTGAGGGGACCGAGGCTGCGGCGAGTCTAGCTTTCGTGTAGGTTCTCTTCCAGGTTTTCGAGGGCTGCAAGCGCTTCGTCGGGCACGTCCCACTGGCGCAGGATTTTGTAGATGACGCCGGTGGAGAAGCCGGCCGTGACCAGCCGCCGCATCACGCGCGCTGTCTCTTTGGGGTTCTCCGGCTTATGCATCCGCTTGCGGTCAAGGTACTCGCGGGCCAGCGCCTCCTCGTTGGTCTGGCCGTAGCGGGTTTCCAGCGTCTCGGCGATTAGAGCTGCGCCCACGCCTTTTTGCTGCAAGTCCTGGCGGACGCGGCGTTCTCCCAGCTTTTCGTTTTGCTGGCGCAGGCGGGCGTAGGTCTCGGCAAAGGCAGCGTCGTCCAGGTAGCCGTGTTCGCGCAGGCGGGCCAGAGCCTGCTCGATGGCTGCTTCGCCCTTTTCGCCGGGCTCGATGCGGGTTTTCATACGGCGGCGCAGTTCAGCTTCAGAGCGCATGGCCCGGCCCAGGGCTTTTACGGCGAAGTCGTAGAGGCCGGCTTCGTTGAGGAAGGCGCGAGGCTTCGGAGGTTTGCGTTGGAAAGGCGTCACATTGCACCAACAATCAGTATCAGCCTAGTCGCGATCAGGTCGATGCAGGGAAATCTTGGAGGAATTCGGGCTCTCCGAGAAACACAACTGACATTGATTCTCCTCGGGTCTTAATCGTGATGTATTCATGGGTATCTTCGTTCATTCCTTCGAGTTGCAATTCGATTCCTTCGGCTTGCACCAGTGAGGCTGGAATCGAATCCTTTTCGATGTCTTCTGCGTTCGCCATCTGTCTAACGGCCGTGTAAGACCCATTGAGCAGCCAATTTGGGAGATTAGGCGAATCGACTTCCATTTGGGCGCCATTAATATCGATTCGAACCTCCTGGTAGTATGTTTTTCCCAGCCCGACACCAAGTTCACCGGCCCATTCATTGCGGACTGCGCGAAGATTCAAACACAGCTGGGTTCCGTTCCACGTAATCCCTTTCAGTATGGAATCGTGTATTTCAAAGAATCCCGCCATCGATGACCTCCCGTACTGTCATCGCTACTTCGTCTACAGGCCCTTACGCGGGGCTCGCGGAGCCGTCGCCGCACTGATACTTGGCCTCGATGGCCAGCACCTTCTTGAATCGCCGCGCGAACCGCTCTTCGTTGGCGATGAACTTTGCGCCGATAAATGCATTCACGCACTCGAAGGCCAATGCCGGGCCAATGATCCGCGCGCCCAGCACGATAACATTCATATCGTCGTGCTCCACGCCCTGGTGCGAGGAGTAGGTATCGTGGCACATGCCCGCGCGAATGCCGGGAATCTTGTTTGCCGCCACGCAAACACCCACGCCGGACCCGCAGATAAGAATGCCGCGCGGCGCCTCGCCGGCCTTGATGGCGTCGCCCACTTTTTCGGCAAAATCAGGATAGTCGTCGGGCAAGTCGCCCGTATAGGCGCCAAGGTCGACCACCTCGTGGCCGGCTTGAGCAAGATAGGCGCGCACTTCTTCTTTCAGGGGAAATCCCGCATGGTCCGCGGCGATGACTAACTTCATGATGTGCTCCTTCGGAGTTACGTGCGGGATAGTTGTCAGTTGTAAGTTCCCGATTGAACGTCTGGCTGACTCCGCAGGAGCATTCCCCGCCCACGAATCAACTGTCCACTGACAACTTACAACTGAAACCTGCCTTTACTTCACCAGCGCTTTGGCCCGCTCCGCAACATTCTCCGCACTGAATCCCAGCTCCGCCAGCACTGTTGGCCCTGGAGCGGACGCGCCAAACCGGTCGAGGCCTATCACGTCGCCATCCTGGCCCACATACTTCCACCAGCCCAGCGTCGCTCCGGCTTCCACCGCCAGCTTGGGAACGTTTGGAGGCAGCACGCTGGCTTTGTACTCCGGCGTCTGCTCCTCGAAGAGCTTCCAGCTCGGGAAGCTCACCACGCGCGCCTGAATGCCTTCTGCCGCCAGCAGCTTGGCGGCATCCACCGCCGCCCACACCTCGGAGCCGGTGCCAATCAGCACCACCTGCGGGCTGTCCACATCTTGCAGCACGTAAGCGCCCTTGCTCACAGCGGCAAGCATATCGCGGGAAGCGGGGTCGATTACCGGCAAATCCTGCCGGCTCAGCGCGAACCAGGCCGGCTTTTTGCGCTCCAGCGCCAGCCGCCACGCAGCCGCCGTTTCGTTGGCATCCGCGGGACGAAAATCCGTGAGTCCCGGCACCGCGCGCAGCGCCATCAGGTGTTCGATGGGCTGGTGGGTCGGACCATCTTCGCCAAGGCCAACGGAGTCGTGCGTGAAGACGAACAGCGAGTGAACCTGCATCAGCGCCGCCAGCCGGATAGCCGGCTTGCAGTAGTCGGAAAACACAAAGAACGTCGACCCGAATGGAATCAGCCCTCCGTGTGCCGCCATGCCGTTGACCGCCGCGCACATGCCGAACTCGCGCACTCCGAAAAAGACATTGCGCCCGGTGGGGTCCACGTGAAAGCTTTCCCCCGGCTTGAAGATGGTTTTGGTGGACGAGGTCAAGTCCGCTGCGCCGCCAAATAGCTCCGGAACCACGTTGGCAATCGCGTTCATCACGGCTCCGCCGGCGTTGCGCGTAGCCTGCGGTTTGCCTGCTGGAAAGCTGGGAATCGCCTTTTCCCAATCGGCTTTGAGTATGGCGGCTTGCGTCCGTTCAAACTCAGCCGCCGCCTCGGGATTGGCCGCGCGGTAGCCTTCAAACAGCGCCTTCCATTCCTCTTCCAGACCCGCCCCGCGATCCACCGCCTTGCGCCAGTTCTCCAGCGCCGCGGGGGGAACGTAGAAGCTCTGGTCCTCAGGGAAACCGAAGAACTTTTTGGTCGCCGCCACGGCTTCCGCGCCCAACGCCTCGCCGTGTACCTTATTGGTGCCCGCCTTGGGGCTGCCGTAGCCAATCACTGTCCGCACAGCGATAATCGAAGGCTTGCCGGTCTCCGCCTTGGCTGCTTCAATGGCCGCCTCGATGGCTTCAAGGTCGTTGCCGTCGTGAACCCGCTGCACATGCCAGTGGTACGCCTTGAAGCGCTCCAGCGCATCCTCGGTGTAACTCAGCTCCGTGGGTCCATCCAGCGAAATCAGGTTGTCGTCGTAAATAAAGATCAGCTTGCCTAAACCAAGCGTCCCGGCCAGCGAAGAAGCCTCGTGCGAGACTCCCTCCATCAAGTCGCCGTCGCCCAGCAGCGCAAAGGTGTGGTGATTCACCACCTCGAAGCCGGGCTTGTTGTACACCGCGGCCAGGTGCTTCTCGGCAATCGCCATTCCCACCGCCATGGCAATGCCCTGTCCCAGCGGGCCGGTGGTCACTTCCACGCCGTCAGTATGGCCGTACTCGGGATGGCCGGGCGTCTTGGAGTGCCACTGGCGGAAGCTCTTCAAATCGTCGATGGTTACGTCGTACCCGGAAAGAAAGAGCGTGGAATAGAGCAGCGCCGAAGCGTGGCCGTTGGAAAGCACAAAGCGGTCCCGGTCCGCCCATTTGGAATGGGACGGATTGTGCTTGAGCAGCTTGTGAAACAGCAGATAGGCAATGGGCGCGCAGCCCAGCGGAGCGCCGGGGTGGCCGCTATTGGCCTTTTGCACGGCGTCGACGGCAAGCAGACGCAGTGTATCGATGGACAGTTGGTCGAGTGAGAGATCCGCAAGAGTAGAAGCCATGATGAATCGAATTCCTTTCGTTTTGGCGCCCCATGCGCCAATGGAGCCATTTGCTCGCCCTCACACTCTACGGTTCAATTGCGGGCGTCAACCTTCACGTCCACATTGTAACCAAGCCAGCCGTCCTGTTCTGGCCAATGCAGCGTCCATGAGATTTCGGTCGCCTCTTCCGGAGCTGCAATGTCGGCGCTGTGACCCGCGCTGCCCAGGCTGCGGCTTAAGGTGGTGTGTTTGGTGGCCCAGGAGTCTGCGCTCCACACTAGTTCGAACCGGTTCTGGTCCAGAATGCGCAGAGTGCTGCCCGCGGGGATTCTCTGGATGGGCCTGCGCCGCGAGTAGACTTCCAGATCCCGCCGGGTATGGGTTCTGGCGGGCGATTCGCAATACCGCTGGTAGACGGGGTCGATGCGGTCGAAAACTTTGCCGTCCAGGGCCGAGCGAAGCAGCTTGAGATATTCGGCGTGCGCCCACACCAGCGGCACCGCGGAACCCGCCGGCTGCCCGAGCCGCAAGCTGCAATCCGGACGGTCCGCCTCATCCCACACCTGCTCCGGCATCATTTGGCCGCCGGTCGCAAATGCTTCATACGTTTTGATAAGACCCGAAATGTCGTTTCCGGCCGCCAGCTCAAAGTGGGCCCGCTCTCCGCTCAGCAACGGCCAAACACGGCCCTGGCCCGAGCCCTGGAACGGCCCGCCGTCGGCGCGCTGCCCGTAGCCGTCCCAGTTGTACCGCAGCCAGCCCGGCCCCTGCGGCAGGTCGCGCTTCAGCACCGCGTCGACTACTTTGAGCGTATCCACAATCAAAGGATCGTCCGCGCGCCGAACGCCATATCGCACCAATTCCAGAAACCCAGCATCCACAATCTCCCGCGCCTCGAATTCATATTGCGTGCCAGGCGGACGGTTCGCCAGCCGGATGCTCTCGGTTCCGCAGCTTTCGCAGGCATAGGCCTCGCCGCTCTCCGGCGGCCGTATGCGCATGTAGTGACGCTTTACAGGCTCGTAAAGCACGCCGTTGTTGGTCACCGTCCAGTCCTCGAGGTGGTGCTCGATCCAGTCCGCAAACTCCTCAAGAAACACCGCCAGTTCTGCTGACTCGTGCGCACGCATCATCTCCGCGGCGCAAATGAGCCCGGCAACTACCGCGGCCAGCGTCGAGGGCGAATAGCCCGCGGCCTCCTCCCAGCGCTCCTGCTGTGTAATGGGTGCATGCTGAACGAGGAACCCGGCCGCCCGCTCGACAAATGGAAAAATATGCAGTTCACCCAGAGCATTCGCCTTCCATAAGCGCCACGCCAGAATCAGGGGAAAAGCTACCTCGTCCAGCTGTTCGCCTTTCCAATAGGGTGTTCCGTCGATCCAGAAATTCTGGGCGAACCCGCCGTTCGGCTGTTGCGTGCATGCCAGGTAAACCAGCGCGCGGCGGGCCGTTTCGTCACGTCCACAGGCAAGCAGGGCGGTGGCCGTTTGCACCATATCGCGGGTCCACACCAGGTGGTATCCGCCCAGGTCGTCGTCGCCCTTCACCTGTCCCCAGGGAATGGAGGCCGATGCCACAAACGCGCCGGAATAGGTTTTGTCTTCGTGCGCCAGCAGCACGTTGTGGCTCACCCGCATCAGTCTGCCCCCGTCGCAGGCCTTTGCCGCCAGCCACTCGGGATTCGCCGCCCGCTTCCACTGCGTGATAAACCGGCTGCGGTGCTCCTCGTAGGGCATGGCCAGCGAGCCCATGGTCTTCTGAGCCGCTGTGTGATGGCCTTCGCCAATGCCGAATGACAAGGTGAACTCGTAGATCCCGTTTTCGCCCTTCAGGTCTACCTCGCCCATCATCGCTACGTTGCCATTCAGTGCCGAGCCAAACGCCCAATCCATGCGAAAGTTGTCCACCAGATCGCGCCAGCCATCGCTCGCTCCCACAAACCCGCAGCTCACGCGCGAGAAACCGCAATTGGCCGTCATGGCCAGCGAGAGATTGCCTTTCCATGCCATCAGCACCTTGTGGCCGGCAATGTCCAACGCCCGCGCCGAGTTGCCCGCGCCCCCGCCATCCAGGTGAGGCGCCAGCAGCGCATAAATCTTCAGCCTCGGGAGCAGTTCCGGGTGGCCTTGTAGCCGCACCCGCTGTATCACCACCGAATGATGCGGGTCGCAGATGATTTCCTTCACCAGGCTGTATCGTCCTTCGGGATCGCGGCCTTCATAGCGGACCCCGAGCGCCTCCGGATGAATGTACTCGAATGTGGAAATCAAATCCCGCTTCTCTTCGTGGACGAAAGTTTCCCCATCCGTGACCAGGAACTCCATGTCCCGCACCTGTGCGCGGTCGATGGTGGGGTGGTAGACCTCGTTCAGGATTCCATGGGAGCATGTAAACCAAATCCGGCTCGATGCCGCATAGGCCGTTCCCACGGCATCTTTCACGCTCGAAGTCCAGCGCGGCTCCATGCCGGGACCGCCAAACGCCTCGCCCTGTTGTTCAAGCCAACGATATTGGGACTCATCGCTCATGTTCGCCTGTCACTTTTCTGAGACTGAAAATTGGAAAGTCTGCGGGTTAGGGGAAGCCGCAAATCTCGCCCCTATAGATGTTACAGCCGGGGGAAAGGCTTCCATCCACATTCATTTGTTTCGCTTAAAAAGCAGTGAGGCTCACTATTAAAACATAAACCGCTTTCCTTTAATAACAACTCCCACTATTCAAAGATGCTGGCTGTGGCGAGCTGTCAAGGCTTCTCGGCGTTCTCTCGGATCTTTACCACTATGCATGAGATTGTCTTTTCGCCGGCCAGAAGCATTTGATGCGGAACTCCAGCCGGAACATGCGCCACATCGCCCGCCCTCAGCTCCTGCCGCGCACCGCCCTCCACGCGTTCGCCGCGTGTCTCTCCGGGGCCAATTGTCCGCGCCGCGGAGATCGTTCCGCCGGTCACCAGCGTCGCACGGCCGTCCAGCACAATGAAGATATCGGCGAAGTGCTCGTGCAGCTCGGCCTCGCCGTCGCGGCTGCGAAACGACAGCATGGCCGCATGGCCCGGATACTCCTTCAGCGTCTCGCTGGCCTGCCCGTCTCCGCTCCTGGCCAGCTTGCGCAGATATGCGGCCCGCTCCAGCAGCACAGCCGGGGACCAATGGTCCAGATGCGGTGCTTGGCTGCCCTGCTTCTTCGGCATTGGCGGAATAACTTCCTTCTCCGCCGGAAGCAACTCCTTCAATATCTCAATGGAAAACTTGTCCATACTTTCCTCTCGTCTCCGCCGATTCCAGGCGGATGTTACCGCTCACGAGCCTGCATCCTCACCACAGCCCGCCAGCACTCTCGCCCGCATGAAAATATCCAGAAACATCTTCCGAGTCAGTTTACCGGTGTTCGTATTTTGCAGCGATGGGTGATAACTCGCAATCACTGTAACTCCGTCCGCGAGCACATACTCGGCGCCATGTCGAAATTTGAAGCCGGATCGCGGTCCCAGCTTTCCAGTCCGTGCCGCATGGGATATTAGTCCGTCGAATGCAATCTTGCCCAGACAAACCACCACGCGCAAATTCTTCAGCAGGCTCATCTCCTCGTCGAGCCAGGGCGAGCAGTTGCGCTGCTCCTCAGGGGCGGGCTTGTTGGCCGGCGGCGCGCATCGCACCACCGCGCTGATCCAAAGGCCGTTCAGCTTCATGCCATCGTTGCGGCTCACGGCCCAGGGCTGCGATGCAAACCCGGTTTCATGGAGCACTGGAAACAGGAAATCCCCGGAACCATCGCCGGTGAACGGGCGGCCCGTGCGGTTTGACCCATGTGCTCCCGGCGCAAGCCCCAGCGCCAACACTCGCGCGTCAGGGTCGCCAAACGAGGGCACCGGCTTGCCCCAATACTCCCAATCCGCATAGGCGCGCCGCCTCGTCCGGGCAACCTCCGCGCAGTACGGCCGCAGACGCGTGCAGCGCTCGCAGGCAACAATTCGGTCATTCAGCAGGTCAAGGGGCGATGGACTGTTGGTCATTGCGAGACTCCGGGTCACTGCTCCCGGTTGGTGGGTCCAGTTTATCGCGCGGGCCAAATTCGAGGATGGCCGGCCGGCGCCACCCGGCTGGCCGCTCCAACTTATAATCGATAACTTGCAGGCGGGAGAGACGCATTGAACGATTCAAGCCTATACGAAGACATGCTGGCTGTTGCGCTGGAGGAGGCGCGGCAAGGATTCGCCGAGGGCGGGATTCCTATCGGAGCGGCCCTGTTTACACGCTCCGGAATCCTAGTCGGAAGGGGACACAACCGGCGAGTACAGCATGGCGACCCCAGCGCCCACGGCGAAACCGATGCCTTCCGCCGCGCCGGACGTCAGCGCAGTTACCGCAACCTGGTAATGGCCACCACTCTGGCACCGTGCTGGTATTGCAGCGGCCTGGTGCGGCAGTTCCGCATCGGGGCACTGGTCGTGGGTGAGAGCAGAACCTTTCCGGGCGGCCTGGAATGGCTGCGTGAGAACGGCATTGAAGTGATCGATCTGGATAACCGGGAGTGCCGCGAGTTAATGGAGAGTTATATCGCCGCCAACCCGGATGTGTGGAATGAAGATATTGGAGAGGAGTAGAGAGGCAGGGACCGGGGAGTAGGGAACAGGCAGAGATTTTCTGCGACTCGAGCCGGCAGCGCCGGTGAGGTACCGTTCCCTGTTCCCTACTCCCTGATCCTGGCTTGGACTACACTAATAGCTGTTATGGCTACCGCATCTCTCCCCACCCGGATTCAGCCCCGCAAGCCGCAAGGCGCCTTCGTCAACGAACCATTCATCGACTTCAAGCTGCCTGAAAATGCGCGTGCCATGCATGACGCATTGGACCTTGTGGCTGAGCAGTTGGGCCGCGAGTACGACCTGATTATCGGCGGGCGGCGTCTCAGGACCGAAGGCAAGATTCGCTCGCTGAACCCGGCTCGACCCGCCCAGATCGTCGGAATCCACCAGAAGGCCGGCGCGGAGCACGCCGAAGAGGCCATGCAGGCAGCCCTGCTGGCGTTCGAGTCGTGGAGCAGAACCCAGGTTGCGACAAGAGTCTCGCTGATTCTCGACGCAGCCGAAATCATTCGCGCCCGCAAATTTGAGTTTTGCGCCTGGCTCACTTACGAGGTGGGCAAGAACTGGGCTGAAGCCGATGCGGATGTTGCGGAGACCATTGATTTTCTTGAGTTTTATGCCCGCGAGGCGCTTCGCCTTGCTGAAGCAACCACACCCATTCAGTATCCCGGCGAACGCAATGAGCTGCTCTATATCCCGCTCGGCGTTGGCGCGGTCATTCCTCCCTGGAACTTTCCTTTCGCCATCATGGCGGGAATGACCGCGGCTGCCATCGTTACCGGCAACACAGTGGTTCTCAAGCCCTCCAGCGACGCGCCCACCATTGCCGCCCGGTTTGTTGAAGTGCTTGAGGAAGCTGGGCTTCCCGGCGGCGTCGTCAATTTCTGCCCCGGCTCCGGCGCCAGCTTCGGCAATGCCATCGTCGAGCATCCAAGGACCCGTTTCATCGCATTTACCGGCTCAAAGGATGTGGGACTGGAGATTCACGAGCGCGCCGCCAAAGCGCGATCAGGGCAAATCTGGATCAAGCGGACCATTCTGGAGATGGGCGGAAAGGACTCCATCCTGGTCTGCGCAGACGCCGACCTGGATGCAGCTGTCGAGGGCGTGGTCGCATCGGCGTTCGGATTCAGCGGCCAAAAGTGTTCCGCCTGCTCGCGGGTCATCATAGAAGCCCCAATTTATCAGCTATTTACCGAGCGTATCCGGGAGCGGGTTGCGCAATTGACGGTGGGCGATCCGGTGGCCAACCACAACCTTGGCCCGGTGGTGAACAAGGCTGCGCTCGACTCCATGCTTCGTTACATCGAAATCGGCAAGCAGGAAGGCCGGCTGATCGCGGGCGGCAGCGCTCCGCAGACTGCCGAGGGCGGATACTTTGTTGAACCCACGGTGTTTGCCGGTATCGCCCCCGACGCGGTGCTGGCTCAGGAGGAGATTTTCGGCCCCGTGCTTGCGCTTATCGAAGTAGACAGCTATGAGCAGGGGCTGGCCGTGGCGAACAATACCGAATACGGCCTCACTGGAGCGCTCTATACCGCTGATCCCGGCAGGCTTGACCACGCTCGGCGCGAGTTTCACGTGGGCAATCTCTACTTCAATCGCAAATGCACGGGGGCGATGGTGGGGGCGCACCCGTTCGGCGGGTTCAACATGAGCGGGACGGACTCGAAAGCCGGTGGGCCGGATTACCTGACGCTATTTACGCAGGCCAAAAGCGTGGCGGAGAAGCTGTAGGTTCCCAACGGAACGGGTGGGATTTTATTACCCCTGCGAACCGGCTAGACGAATGATCGCAATTGCGTAATGACAAAGTCATTACGCAGTGCTATGATTGCTTGTGAATTGAGGAACTGTCATGCCCACGCTTCAGTCGGCAAAGGGCCGGCGCGATACGCTGAACCTCCGAATCAAGCCCGAGTTGCGTGGCCTGATTGACCGTGCCGCGGAGGTGATGGGTAAGAATCGCACGGATTTCGTGCTGAGCGCAGCCCGCCGCGCCGCTGAGGATGCTCTTCTTGACCAAACGGTGTTCGCGGTCAGTCCCATTGCTTACGCCGAGTTCCTTGCCCGCCTTGATGCGCCGCCACGCCCCAACGACCGCCTGCGGCGTTCCCTTGAAATCTCAGCGCCGTGGGAGAAGTAAGCCGCCTGAAGGCGCCTGAACTGCTTGCCCAAGCTCACTGTCTCGCCGATTTCAGCTCTGGTGAGGTCACACTCGACGATTGGCTCAAGCGCCGCGCACACGCCAACCAGGCAAGCGGCGCATCCCGCACCTATGTGATCTGCGAAGACATGCGTGTGGTTGGCTACTATGCGCTTGCTTCCGGCGCGATTACTGTGGAGAGCGCTCCGGGCCGCTTCAGGCGGAATATGCCAAATCCGATTCCCGCTGCGGTGCTCGGGCGTCTGGCAGTAGACCTCGATTGGCAGGGGAAGGGGATCGGTCGCGCCCTGTTCCGCGACGCAGCGCGGCGCATTGCGCATGCGGCGGAAGCAATCGGCATTCGCGGGATCGTGGTTCACGCCATATCTGAGGAAGCGAAGAGGTTTTATGTAGCTCTTGGCTTCGACCCCAGCGTACACGAACCCATGACGCTGATGGTAACGCTTGCCGACATTCGGGCGCTGCTTGCATAAGAGGCCCAGGCGGCCGGCAGATCGAGCGGCAATCGGTTCTACGCCACAGCGGAAGCCGCAGCCTGTTCCTCGGCTTCGAGCTTGCTTCCCACCTCGGCCGCGGCCTGTGCAAGCACCCGGTGGTGGATGGTGAACAGGGCCAGTTCCAGCCTGTCGCTGACTCCCGTTTTGTCGTAGATAGAACGAAGGTAGTTCTTGATCACCTGCTCCGTGGTCTTGAGCCGCATTGCGATTTCGCGGTTTTTGCAGCCCTGGACGATCAGCGCCACAATGCGCATCTCCTTTGGAGTCATACGGTCGCGAACGCGCGATCCCACCATGTCCTCTTCCGGCGAATCGGCCTGCATATGTTGCGGCGGAAGCCATGATTCACCCCCGGAAACTTTGCGGACACACTCCACCAGCGCAGCCCCGGTGACGCTGCGAAACACAACGCCGCGGAATCCCAGTTGCAGATAGTTCGCCGGGACCTCGTTGTTCTCGGCAATCACAATGCCCCGGCTGCTGACGGTGTCAAGCAGAATGCGGAGCCGGTTCAGGTCGGGGCGCAGCGACGAAGCAAACAGTACAATCGAGCCGGGAAACGTGGTTACAGCATGGTGCATGCGGTCCAGATCGGCGCATTGCGCAATGATTCGCAGATCCTCGTCCATTGCCAGCACCTTGGCGGTGCCGGCCCGGAAGATTGCCTGCGAATCGGCCAGAATGATCTTGTTCATGTTGTGCGCCTCTTCTGCCTTCTTACTCAAACCAAACCCATTTCAGCTATCTCAAATCTCACTACCGGCAAAACTCGAAGCCGCCGCTGAAGGGGCGCTTCGTTTCTTACCTCTTGCAGTACTATCGGCACAACGGCGCAAAACTCTGGAATTGTCTGTATTCGCGACACTACAATAGAACCCTGCCCTTTGGTAATAGGCTCAAGCCCGAAAATCGATGCGTGCAAGGGGTTTTCCTACAGACGAGATTACAGCCTGTAGTCCGTCGCAGTCACGAAATTTCTCCGCCAGGCCGCAAGCTGTTATCCAATTGGCTACCGGACGGCTCTAAACTGAGGAAGCTATGGCGAGACCAATACTGCTGGCGGTGGACGACGACATCAGCGTTCTGGAAGCGGTGGTGCAGGATCTGCGCCGCCACTATGGGGCAACCTACCGGGTGATGCGCGCGGCCAGCGGACAGGCCGCACTGGATACGCTGGCCCAACTCAAGGCCCGCCAGGAGCCGGTGGCCTTGCTGCTGAGCGACCAGCGCATGCCGGGCATCAATGGTGTCGAGTTTCTTGAGCGGGCCCGCGCTCTGTATCCCGAAGCCCGCCGTGTGCTGCTGACCGCGTATGCCGACAACGAGGCCGCCATCCGCGCCATCAATTCCGCGCGCATTCACTACTACCTGAACAAGCCGTGGGATCCGCCGGAAGAAAAGCTCTACCCCGTTTTGACCGATCTGCTGGAAGACTGGAAGGCCGGCTACCAACCGCCGTTTGAGGGCCTTCGAGTGATCGGGCACCGGTGGTCGCTGAAAGACCATCGGGTGCGCAGCTTTCTCAGCCGCAACCAGGTGCCCTACCGCTGGCTCGATATCGCCGACAATCCTGACGCGCTGAAGCTGCTGAACGAGCGTGGGCTCGATCCCAACCAGTTGCCGGTGGTGATATTTGCGGATAGCACTTTTCTGGTAGACCCGGAAGCCGACGCACTTGCGGCGCGAGTGGGGCTGAGCACCCAGGCCGCGCAGGAGTTCTACGACATGGTGGTGGTGGGCGCGGGACCGGCGGGATTGGCGGCTGCCGTTTATGGCGCCAGCGAGGGTTTGCGCACTCTGGTTGTGGAGCCCATTGCGCCCGGCGGGCAAGCCGGGTCCACTTCGCGCATTGAGAATTACCTTGGCTTTCCCTCGGGCATCAGCGGGGCCGACCTGGGACGCAGGGCGCACGCTCAGGCATCGCGGTTCGGCGCGGAGTTCCTAACCCAGCGAGCGACCGGACTGCGCGTCGAAGGCCAATACCGGTTTGTGCAGCTTGGAGATGGGCGCGAGGTTTCAAGCCACGTGGTGCTGCTGTCATCCGGGGTGCATTACCGCAAACTCGATATTCCCGGCGCGGAGCGGCTCACCGGCTGCGGCATTTATTACGGCGCCGCGCTGGTTGAGGCTCTGTCCTGCACCGACGAGGACGTATTCGTGGTGGGCGGAGCCAACTCCGCCGGCCAGGCTGCGCTGCACTTCGCCCGCTTCGCCCGGCACGTGACCATGCTGGTGCGCGGGAGCGGACTTTCTTTCACCATGTCGAAATACTTGATCGATGAGATCGAGCGCACATCCAATATTGAGGTGGAGGCGCACACTCAGGTGCTGGAAGCGTTGGGCGAGGAGCGACTGGAGGGACTGCGGCTTCTTGGGCCGAATGGGGAGATACAGGTGCCGGCTTCTTCGCTGTTCGTATTTATTGGCGCGGCTCCGGGCACGGGGTGGCTGCCGCCCTCGATTTTGCGGGACGAGAAAGGCTTTGTGCTGGCCGGGCCGGATTTGCGCTCTCAAGGGAAGCTGCCCCCGGAATGGAAGGAGTCGCGTGAGCCGTTCCTGCTCGAGTCCAGCGTGCCCGGAGTATTTGTGGCCGGCGATGTGCGGCACGGTTCTATCAAGCGCGTGGCCTCGGCGGTGGGCGAGGGGTCGATCGCGGTGCAGTTCGCTCACCAGTATTTGGCAGGGTTCTAGGGGAAAGCGGAGATGAGCCTGGAAGGACAACCCATCGAGATCGAATCGGTACCCCTGCGGGAGGTTGTCGAGCAATTGCGGCAGACTCGCATCTTTGCGGAGACTGATCCGGAGGTCTTCATCCACGCGCTGCGCAGCGTAGATCGGGTGGAGCGCGTGACGGCCAAAGCCGGCGCCGTGTTGGTGTCGCGGGGCGACCTGAAGCGCTTCTATTGGCTGGTGTTCGAGGGCGAGATGCGCGCCGAGCGCCAGGAGCCGGACGGATCAAGCACGCTGGTGGGTGTCGCCGGCGCCGGTGAGGGATTTGGCGAGACTCCTCTTCTTACCGGGAAGGCTCATACCGCTTTTGCCATCGTCGCCGCGCAGGACTCCGTTTTGTTGCGGTTTGCCGAGGAGGAGTTTTGGGAACTGCTCGCCTGCTGTCCTGGCGTGCGCAAGGTGATTCTGGCCAATATGGCGCAGCGGATGTATGCCTATCAGGTGGAAGCGCTGCACCGCGAGAAGCTGGTTTCGCTTGGGACGCTTGCGGCCGGCCTCATGCACGAGTTGCACAATCCCGGTTCGGCCGCCAAGCGCGCGGCCTCGCAACTGCGTCAGAATCTGTTACGACTACAGGAGGTGAGCCTGCGCTCCAGCGCAAAACCCAAGACCCCTGGGCAACTGGAATGCATGCGCGGCCTGTTGGAACACGCGGTCAGAGGCTGCCACGCCCCCGCATTGAGTACGCTGGAGCAGTCGGATGCCGAAGAGGCCATGTCGGAATGGCTGCAATCCGCCGGCGTCGAAAACGCGTTCACCATTGGGCCCGCGCTGGTGGAAATAGGCTTCGATCGCCAGCAGCTTGCCTGCGCCAGCGCGGAGTTCGATGCCTGCAGCTTCTCCGACGCGCTGAATTGGCTGGAGGCGCTGGTGTCGAGCGTCTCGCTGGTTTGCGCCATAGAGGAAAGCATCGCGCGCATCTCCGACCTGGTGATGGCGGTAAAGAAATTCGCCTACGACGAGCGGTCGCCGGCCAAAGAACTGGATGTGCATGACAGCCTGCAAAGTACGCTCACGATCCTGGGCCATAAGCTGCGCCTGAAGCAGGTTACCGTCGAGAAGCGTTTCGCCGCCTCGCCGTCGACCATTCACACCCGCGGCTCGGCGCTGAGCCAGGTATGGACAAACCTGATCGACAATGCTGTGGATGCCTCGCCCCAGAACGCGCAAATCGAGATCGCGACCTGGACTGAAAACGAGAGCGAAGAGGGGACCGAGCCTGGTTGGCTAGTAGTGAGCATCCTCGATCATGGCTCCGGAATTCCGCCAGAGGCGCTGGGCAGAATCTTCGAGCCGTTTTTTACCACTAAGCCGCAGGGATCGGGAACTGGGCTGGGCCTGGAGATCGTGTACCGCATCGTGACGCAGAAGTTCGGCGGGACGATCGATGTGAAATCCGAACCGGGGAATACACGGTTTGTGGTGCGGCTGCCGCTGAACAGCGGGGCGAAAGGCGAGAGCCCCGCGAAGGCCGGGTGAGCCTATGCTCCCCAATATCGAAATCTGGCAATTCAATGGGAAACCCGGCCTGAGGCATACAATTCCGCCGGCTTATCGCATCGTTCGTTATCGGGACTTCCGGAGTGACCCTTCACCCATTCGCACTCTACTGAATGTTTCTCCAGCAATTCATCCAGAATCCGCCATAAGTCGGCGTTCTTGACTGGCGCGTTGTTCTTGCGCCGAAGGACCCACCCGCCGCGCCGCCATGCATGGCGCCAGGTCGTGATTCCATTTATAAGGTATGTGCTGTCCGATACCAGCAGAACGCTGCAAGGTTCCCGCAGAGCGCGCAGTCCCTCAATCGCAGCCTGAATCTCCATTCTGTTGTTGGTCGTCTCTTCAAGGCATCTCCCGCCCCGCTCAATGAAATGCTGGCGGTATCGAAGGATGAAAGCCCAGCCGCCCGGGCCTGGGTTGCCGGCGCATGCCCCATCCGTCGTGAGAGTAACCTGCTTCATGGCTCGATTATCGCGCCTGTCTTTCCATGAGCAAATGCCAATCTTAATTTCAACAGCGGACGGCAATGAAGTTGCCCCGCGCCCTGCCGATGAAGGGATTGAAGAGGCGCGCATGGTTGATCGCACACAGTTGTTGGAAGCGGCTCTGGACAGCCTTCCAGAGGGCATCGCCCTGGCGGATATGGATGGCCGCGCAACGTTCTGGAACCGGGCCGCCGAGGCCATCACCGGCCATTTGGGCGCGGAGGTTCTTGGGGCGCCGGTCCGCGATGCTCTGGAGAAGCTGGTTGTCGGCGGCGCCCGGCAATGGACCATCCTGACAGACACTGAGGCGCATCCAGGCCGCGGTTCTCTGGTCGAGGTGCGCCACAAGCTAGGCCACACTTTGCCGGCTATGGCGCGGATTCTGGTGCTGCGCGATGGGCTCGGCGGCCGCATCGGAACCGGAGTGGTCTTTCATCCCACCGAGAGCCTGGACGCGCTGCCCCGCGGCCAGTGTGGGGAGGGCATTGGCGTCGAGGCCAGCCAGGCGGACCTCGAGGACCGGTTGATGGCGGAGTTCGACGACATTTCGCGCGGGCAATTGCCGTTCGGAATTCTATGGATCACCGTCGACCAGTCGCACGAGCTGCGCAGGACCCACGGCGCCCGGGCTTGCGAAGCGATGCTGGAGAAAGTGGAACATGTGTTGGTGAACGGGTTGCGCCCAGGCGAGGAAGTGGGCCGCTGGGGCGACGATGAGTTTCTTGTCATCTCTCACGAGCGAACGCCTGAGATGCTGGCGGCGCATGCGCAGGTTTTGGCCGGCCTGGCCAGGACCGCGGATTTCCGCTGGTGGGGCGACCGGATATCGCTGACCGTGAGCATAGGCGCGGCTCAGGCTGATCCGGCCGAAACCCTGGCACAACTTCTCGAGCGGGCCAAGTCCGCCATGATCTCGAGCACTCATGCGGGTGGAAACCACATCGCGCCCGCGCCATGGAGGCACGAATGTTTGCCATCATAGGCATCGTTGTCGTGTTTGGAGCGGTTATCGGCGGCTTTCTGATGGAAAAGGGGCACATGGCGGTTCTGGTTCAGCCGGCCGAACTGCTGATTATCGCGGGCGCGTCCACCGGCACACTGCTGGTGGCCAATCCCATCCACATTTTGAAAGGAATCGGGAGCGGGCTTGCGGGAGTGCTGAAGGGCTCGCCGTTCGGCAAGCCGCGTTATCTCAGCGCGTTGAAGATGATGTACCAGTTCCTGAACAAGGTGCGCAAAGAGGGGCTGCTGAGCGTGGAAATGGACGTTGAGAAACCCAAGGAAAGCACGATCTTCAAGAACTATCCCGACTTTCTCGCGGATCATCATGCCAAGGACTTTGTGTGCGACACGCTGCGCATGGCTATTACCGGAGGAGTGGAACCGTTCGACATGGACCAGATGATGGAACTGGACATGGAGGTACACCATCACGCATCCACGCAGCCGGTCAGCGCGCTCACCACCATGGCCGACGCGCTCCCCGGCCTGGGCATCGTGGCGGCGGTGCTGGGCGTGGTCATCACCATGGGATCGCTGGGTGGTCCGCCCGAGGAGATTGGAGAGAAAGTCGCGGCGGCGCTGGTCGGGACATTCCTCGGCATCCTGCTGTGTTACGGCGTGGCGGGCCCGCTGAGCTCGAATATGGCCAAGTCGTCCGACGAGCATAACGAATATCTGCACGTGCTGCGCGTGCTTCTTCTCTCGTTCCTCAAGGGTTCCGCGCCCATGATCGCCATTGAAATGGGGCGGCGCGCGATTCCGGCGCATGTGCGCCCCTCGTTCGACGAGATGGAAAAGAACTGCAAGGGCGGCGGAGCCGTGGCGGAATAAGCGCCGGCGTTTGCAATTTTTATTTGAGACGGGGGCGAAGGTATTCGGCGCAGCGTGAAATGGGCGCAATCCCCTGAACGGTTTACGGGAGGAATGGGACGTGGCGGCGGCAAAGACACAACCGATCATCGTGATCAAGAGGAAGGGCGGCCACGGCGGCCACCACGGAGGCGCATGGAAGGTTGCCTACGCCGACTTTGTCACCGCCATGATGTCGCTGTTCATTGTGCTGTGGCTCATGGGATCGAGCGAAAAGGTGAAGAAGGCTGTCGCTGGATATTTCAACGATCCCAAAGGCACGGCCAACCTCCTCGGCACCACCATGTCGGGAGACGGAGTTGCGGTTACCACCAAGATCAACGACAACATGCAAAAGCTGAAGGAGAAGCTGGAAGAGGAGATCAACGAGCGGAAAGAACTTCAGAAGCTTTCCAAACAGATTGAGATCACGATCACGGCCGAGGGATTGCGGATCGAGTTGATAGAAGATAAAAACGGCACGTTCTACCAGCTTGGCAGCGCGCGCCTCAGCGATAGCGGGCAGGAGTTGCTGGCGCTGCTGGCCCGGGAGTTGAAGACCCTACCCAACGCGCTGCTGATTGAAGGCCACACCGACGCCACGCCGTACTCGACAGATAACAGTTACACCAATTGGGAGCTTTCGGCCGACCGAGCCAACTCCGCGCGGCGCTTGCTGCAGCAGGATGGCGTTCGAGGCGATCAGGTGACCCAGGTGCGCGGCTATGCCGACCAGCTTCTCCGGGTTAAGAACAATCCCTACGATGCATCGAACCGGAGAATCTCGATTCTGGTGAAGAACAGCGAAGTGGCTGTGCCGGCTTTACCGGGATCGCGGGTTGTGGATGCGCCACCGAAGGCCGCGAGCACGTCGGGCGAGGCCAAGCCTTCGGCAAGTCCGCAAGCGGCGTCCCCGCCACAGAGCGCAACAGGCAATCCCGAAGGGCAGGCCGCAGGTTCAGCCGCAGCCCCCGCTCAGGCTCAGGCTCAGGCCAAACCTCCCGCGGGCACTCCGGCTCCCAGGCCCGGCCTGATGGACAGGCTCAAAAGCATGATGCCGGGGGCGAAAAAGTAGGATCCCGCCGTTTGTCAGCAGCAGCGGAATGGCGCGGCCGGCTGCGGGCTCACGTGGCCATCGTCGAGCGAGGGGGCCTCGGCGGACGGGGGCGGAACGCCGCTAAGCGTCCGCAGGCACCGAACGGAGGTCGAGACGATCACCACCGCCGACCCAAACACAAATGCCGACATCAAGCCAACCTCCACCCAGCCCTGCGTCTCGGTCCCGGCGCGGTGGGCCATGGGCCAATACACATTGAGTGTTGAAAGCACGGCGGCGCAGATGGTGGTGACGAGAACAAACGCGGCGGGCACTGCCGTGAACCACGCGAAGGCGGCGCGGCCGTGATTCACGAGCCAGGTGGTCATGGTCGTCAGCGCTATGGCGGCCATCAGTTGGTTGGCTGTGCCGAAAAGCGGCCAGATGGTCGAAATGCTTCCGCCCCACACCAGGTATCCCCAGCAAACTACGATCAAGCCGCTTGCCGCGATGTTGGCGGGCAATGAGCGCGCGCTGCCCAGCGGCTTATGCACCTTGCCCATCAGCTCCTGCAAAACGTAGCGAGCCACGCGCGTTCCAGCGTCGATGGTGGTGAGAATGAACATTGCCTCAAACAGGATTGCGAAGTGGTACCAGTAGCTGGTGAGTCGAGCCATGCCGGGAATGCCGCGGAAGATCTGCGCCATGCCAATAGCCAGCGAAACCGCGCCGCCCGTGCGCCCGGCCAGCGGTTCGCCCACCAGGCGGGAAAACTCGGCAAGATGGACCGTTGAGAGGCCCAGCTTGGCAAAGGCGGCCGGAGGAACGTTAATGGCGAAGTAGTCGCCCATGTCTAAAGAGCAGGCGGCAATCAGCGCCAGCACACCCACCAGCGATTCAGCCAGCATGGCGCCGTAGCCGATGAAGCGCGCCTGGGTCTCCTTGTCGATGAGCTTGGGCGTGGTTCCCGTTGCCACCAGCGAGTGGAATCCCGAAATTGCGCCGCAGGCAATGGTTACGAACAGAAACGGAAATACCTTGCCGGGAATGATGGGTCCGCCACCGTGTACGTATTGGGTGAAAGCCGGAAAGCGGAGCGTGGGATGAACCAGCAGCACTCCCAAAATCAACATGGCTATCGTGCCTAGCTTGATGTACGTGGAAAGGTAGTCACGCGGCTCAAGCAGCATCCACACCGGCAACACACTGGCAAAAAAGCCGTAACAGCACAGGATGAGAATGATCTGGTGCGACGAAAACTGGAACACCGATGCAAACGCTGAACCGGCTACCCAATGACCGGCCATCAACGCTAGCGCCAGCGCAATCACGCCAAAGATGCTGGGGCCGAGAACCAGCACCCGGCCGGGAATCCTCCTGAACATCCACCAGCCCATCACCAGGGCAATCGGAATGGTCATGCCGATGGTGAACACGCCCCACGGGCTCTGGCTCAGCGCGTTCACAACCACAATGGCCAGGCCGGCCATGGCGATGATCAGGTTCAGCACAATGGCGATCGTGGCCACCACGCCTGTGGCCGGCCCCACCTCGCGCAGCACAATGTGCGAGAGCGAACGGCCATCGTGGCGCACCGAGCCGATCAGCGCCGTCATGTCGTGAACCGCCCCGGCAAGCACCGCGCCGGCAACCAGCCACAAAAGCCCTGGCGCAAAGCCGAATTGCGCGGCCAGCGTGGGCCCCACCAGCGGACCGGCTCCGGCAATCGCGGCAAAGTGGTGGCCAAACACCACCCAGCGCGGCGACGGAACATAATTGTGACCGTCGTTGAAGCGGTGAGCCGGCGTAATGTTGCGGTCGTCAAGCGCAAAAGCACGCGACGCCAGCATCGCGCTGTAATAGCGATAGGCGATGGCAAAGATGCCCAGAACCGTCAGCAGCAGGGGAAGCGCATTCAAGACGAAGCAGACCTCATGACAGCGGTTTGAAGCTTATAAGCGAAGCCAGGGGGAACCGGCGTGGAGGCAGTATAGCAACCCGCTCTCTGATAAGGCATTGTTTCGTTGGCCGGGCGGGCAACGCGTGAAAGCGCCTTGAGTCTTCTGACACTGTCCCAAGCCGTGGTGTAGTCTGAATGGCGAGTCGGAAAGCGTTTCCATTGGGAGTCTGTTTTTATGACGATTGTTGCCGGCGTTGACTTTGGCACGCTCAGCGTCCGCGTTACTCTTGTGGACAGCACGAAAGGCCCTATCGGAACGGCGTCCGCTTCGTATCCGCTGCATCGCCGCCGCGACGACCCGAATTTTGCCACCCAGTCTCATGCGGATCAGATGTCCGCGCTTGCCGCCGCCACTCGCGACGCGCTCGCCAGCACCGGCGTAGGCGGCAGCACAGTTGCCGCCATCGCTCTCGACACGACCGGCTCCAGCGTCATTCCGGTGGGCGAGGGCCTAAAGCCGCTCGACGACTACTACCTATGGTGCGATCATCGCGCCTTTGCCGAGGCCGAGGAGATTACCGCGAAAGCGCACCAGCTTGGATTTGAGGGGATCGATTGGTGTGGAGGCGTCTACTCGCACGAGTGGGGATTTGCCAAGCTGTTGCACTGGCTGCGCCACAACCCCGATAAGCGCGGGCAATTTGTGACCGCGCTTGAGCACTGCGACATGGTTGCGGCCACGCTGAGCGGCATCACTGAAGTCGGCGACCTGAAGCGCAGCGTCTGCGCCATGGGCCACAAGTGGATGTGGAACCCCAAATGGAACGGCCTTCCGCCGGAGGAATTTCTCGTAGCCGTCGATCCGCTGTTTGCCGGAGTCCGCGCCAAGCTCGGTGGCGAATACCTGACCAGCGACCACCTGGCCGGCCATCTTTCTGCTGAATGGGCCGAAGCGTTAGGCCTGCGCGCCGGCATCCCCATACCCGTCGGCGCATTCGACGCCCACTGGGACGCCATCGGCTCCAACTGCCGCGAGGGCGACGTGGTAAATGTGGTGGGCACCTCGACCTGCATCATCGCCATGGCTCGCGACGCGCAACTGGTTCCCGGCGTCTGCGGCGTCGTTCCGGGGAGCGTGCATCCGGCCTTTACCGGCATTGAGGCTGGCCTCTCGGCTGTGGGAGACATCTTCGACGGCATAGCCCGCCGCGCGCAGACCACGGTGGCCGCGCTCTCCGAGGGCCTCGACGACTACAAGGCCGGCCAAACCGGCCTGCTGCGCCTGAGCTGGGACAACGGCGACCGCACCGTGCTGGTGAATCCGGAACTGGGCGGCGTAACCCTGGGCTGGAACCTGGTACACACCGCGCAGGACGAGCTGTTCGCGGCCATTGAAGGCACAGCCTTCCACACCCGCATCATTCTGGAGCGGATGGCCGAGTACGGCGTTCGAGTGGACCGGGTCATCAACGCCGGCGGCATTCCACAAAAGAGCGAGGTGCTCAACCGCGTCTATGCCAATGTGCTCAACAAGCCGGTCTTGGTGCCGGCAGGCATTCCCACCAGCCTGGGCTCGGGCATCTTCGCGCTGCTAGCAGCCGGAGCCTACAAGACCATTGAAGAAGCGCAAGCCGCGGTTTGTTTGCCGCTGCGCACAGTAGAGCCCGACCCAAAAGCTGCCGCCGTCTACGAGCGGCTTTACCGTCTTTATCGCGATGTGTACTTTGCGCTGGGAACTCGCAGCGCTGGGCCTGTCGCTCTCGGCCGCGTGCTGCCGGAACTGAGAAAAATCGCAGCCGCGGTTCGAAGGGCGGGCTGAGGACTGTGCTTCTCCTTGGGGCCCAGAGTTGGGTTCTGGGGCACGCCGACGATAGTTTCCGAGTTAGCGACGATGCGTCCGGAACCCGAGATGCAATTATTCAGGTTTTGTGCAGCGACCGTCCTAACACGCTAGAATTTTCCCAGTTCCCGTGGGTCCCAATATGAGAGCAAATGCTTTCGTCACCTTATTCGTGGCCTTGGTTTGTCTACCGTCTGCAATGGGCCAGGCCAAGGACGACCCATGCTTGAAGGAAAAATCTGACAGTGAGATCCAACAGTGCCATGCCGTAGTCCAGATAGCCCCTGAACTTCACGGTGCGGCTCAAATTGTCGACGCCGGAGTGCCCGCGAACGATTCAAGTGCAACAGCAGCAGGTCTCACCTACAACGTCCACATGTCTGATTGCGAAGGCCGCTGGGTGGCCCTTTATCGCAAACCCGAGGATGAGCCTCGGTACATCTACGGATTCGTCTACATCGATCCGCAGGCGGGATTTACGCTGGACTTCGGCGGGGAGTTCACGATCCATGGCGATGGCAGCTACCATGCCGTGCCCGACCCAGTCCATTCAATTCAGGGCGATCATCCGGCCGATCTCAGGATTCGCCTGGAACAAAACGGAGTCGCAGCCCTACTCCCACATCGCGCTTTAGAGCAACTCGGGCTGCCGGACAAACCGGACTGGTTCAAATTCTATCTAGACACGGCTGACCCGGTAACCCACAAAGTCAATTGGGGATTCTTCTACAACGCCATTGGAGACTCGCGGCGGGCGCTCGACTACCTCCAACCCGCATATGGCGAAGACCCCGACGCTCCCAGAGTGGTGATTGAGCTTGCTTACGCCTATAACGCGTTGGGACGCCCAGGAGACGCGCTTCGAGTTTTGAAGACTGAGTTTGCCAAGAAGCCAAAGAACGAGTCGTTGTGCCGCGAGATGGCCTACGCCTATCTCAAGCTCAAGAGCTACAGGGAGGCGACGGAACAATACCCCGTATGCATCGCGCTGTGCGACGATTCTCAAAAAGGAATGGCAGAGAAGAGCGAATTAGCGTTTGATTTGAGCACGGCATACAGCGGCTTGGGCGACCCCGCGAACCACGATGCATGGAGGCAGAAGGCGAAAGCCTGGGTGCCGAAAGGATCAGCGGTCTACAAGTATTTTCATCCGGATGATCAATAGGCGTCGGTCAATTTCCCCACGGCGTGGAAAACTCTTCGCCGAAGCTCCCATACTTCCGTTGCAGCCGAATAACCGCCAAAGCGGAAGCAATTCCAATTTTCTCAGCTCCCGTGGGCACTCGTGCATTGTTTTCCGAGTGCCCAATGTTTTTCCATTTGACAGAATATTGTAATTACATAACAATATATTTGAATCATGAACGAAACCACTCCAAAGGGTCCAGGCGAAAGCGGCCTTTACAACCGCATCTCCGTGCTGCGCGCTGAGCGTGGCATCAGCCGACAGGACCTGGCGGACGCGATGGAAGTGAACTACCAGACCATCGGCTTTCTGGAGCGCGGCGACTACAGCCCCAGCCTTAAGCTGGCGCTTTCGCTGGGCGAGTATTTTCACCTTCCGGTGGAGGCGATCTTCTCCAAACAGCCGTTCCAGCCGCTAAGCCAGCAAGTGTATGGGGCAAGAAAAACCGACGGCGCCGTCGAGGCGGATGCCGGCAAGGAGCGATCCTCATGAGGCCTGAACTCGAACTGTTCGGCATACACATC
>Ga0302278_10000578_pt1 | contig 46646 bp, 40 predicted proteins | sample III_Bog_N3_2_FD_194543 | JGI IMG/M metagenome (GOLD analysis project Ga0302278, IMG submission 194543) | Peat permafrost microbial communities from Stordalen Mire near Abisko, Sweden - III_Bog_N3_2 | ecosystem: Environmental > Terrestrial > Soil > Wetlands > Peat | place: Sweden: Abisko...
ATCCGGCCTTCATAATACGCATCTATATGCTTTATGTCAACATTAAAATGGCATTATATTGCGTTTTTGTGCCGCGCCTGAAATCCCGCCGGAGGGACACAATATCCAAGCGCCCCGCCCGGGGGCAGGGCCAAGTGAGTGGTATTAACTGACCCTTTTTTGCCTGCCACTACCACAAGATGGGTGTCGGGTGCAGGACAGGTTCGCGCTCCAAAGGCGGGGGCGGTTGGTCGTTGTGGTGGCGGCGGGGGGAAAGGACGATAACCTGAAAATGGATCGCCGAACGGTTGCGGATGGGCGCGCCGGGATAGGTCAGCCACCTCGCATACCGTCAGCGAAAAGAAATATGACAATCCCATTAACTGACCCCTTTCCGTCGCGAAATGCAAAATACACGAAGGAAGACTCGGACGGCGCGAAAGGATGTGGTGATGGCCAGATAGACGGGAACCGGTCGTCCACCAAGGCGCACCCGCGGGGAAAACCCGGGGCAGGCAATCATAATCCATCTCCGTTGCTGAATACGTCCGCCTTATCAATCCATTACCACGGCTTCCGGTGGCCCCCCGCCCTCCCCTTCGCAAAGGATGGGGTTTGGACGCCGTGAAAACCTGTTGCGCTTGCCAATCCCCCCCTTGTTTTGGTCTAATCCACGGGTGTTTAACCAGCAGACTCTCAATCGTTCGGCCAGTTTTTCCGGGATCGGCCTGCACAGCGGCAACCGGGTGAACATGACCCTGCACCCCGCGCCCGCCAACAGCGGGGTGCGTTTCCGCCGGGTGGATCTCGAGGGGAAACCGGAGATCGAGGCCCGGGTCGAAAACGTGAGCGAAACCAACCGCTCGACGACCATCGCCAAAGGCAACGTCAAAATCCACACGGTTGAGCATGTGCTGGCCGCGCTGGCCGGTTGTGGCGTTGATAATGCCGTGGTGGAACTGGATGCCAACGAGCCGCCCATTGCTGACGGCAGTTCGCGCGAGTTTTGCAAAATCATCCAGGCCGCCGGGCTCACGCCCCAGGCGGAAAAACGCGAGTTTTACACCCCGACCGAGCCGATTGAATTGCGGACTGGCGAGACGGTGATGACGCTGTTCCCGGATGACCGTTTCAAAATCACCTGCACCAGCGCCGATAAAAAGGGCCGGTTCACCCAGTTTTACAGCACCGAAGTGAACCCCGCGACTTGGGAGACCGAATTGGCCCAGGCGCGGACGTTTTGCTTTTACGAGGAGATTGAGTATCTCATCAAAAACGGTCTCATCAAGGGCGGCAGCCTGGAAAACGCCATTGTCATTCGTGATGACGCGGTGCTGACCACGGAGCCGCTGCGGTATCCCGAGGAGTTCGTCCGCCATAAGATGCTCGATATTGTGGGGGATTTGTCCCTGACGGGCCGGCCGATTCGCGGGCATTTGATCGCGGTCAAACCCAGTCACGAGGCCAACTGCGGGTTTGCGCGGTTGATCGTGGCGCAGATGAACAAGCCGTTGCGGGCGGCCCAGACTTTCGCCCCGCCGCCCGCCGCCGCCGCGCCCGAGACGCCGTCCCCGGAAACGGGGGCGATGACGATTGAGCAGATCATGAAAATGTTGCCGCACCGCCCGCCGTTTCTGCTGGTGGACCGGGTGTTGAAAATCGAGGGCAATAAAATCGTGGCGGTCAAAAATGTGACCATGAATGAGCCGTTTTTCCAGGGCCATTTCCCCGGGCATCCGATCATGCCGGGGGTGCTGCAATTGGAGGCCATCGCCCAGGTGGCCGGCATTGTGCTGATCAAACAGGGTGAGACGGTCAATCAAGTGGCGTATTTCATGTCCGCCGAAGACGTGAAATGGCGCAAACCGGTGGTGCCGGGCGATGTGCTGGTGATCGAGGTGGAACTGACGAAGGTGCGCGGCAAAATCGGCAAGGCCAGCGGGGTTTGCAAGGTGGCCGGTGAAGTCGTCAGCGAGGCGCAAGTGACGTTCATGATCCGCGAACTCTGAGCCCCCCCGCGTCCATGCATCATCCCACCGCCATCATCCATCCCGGGGCGCAGCTTGGCGCCGATTGTGAAATCGGACCCTACTGTGTGATCGGGGAACACGTCACCCTGGGCGACCGTTGCCGGCTGCATTCGCATGTGGTCATTGACGGTCACACCCGGCTGGGGAGCGAGAATGAAATTTTCCCGTTTGCCAGCCTCGGGTTGAAGACGCAGGACTTGAAATGGAAGGGCGGCGTCACCCGCACGGAAATCGGCGACGGCAACACGTTCCGCGAATACGTCACGGTTCACAGTGCGACGGGCGATGGCGAGGTGACGACCGTGGGATCGCACAATCACATTCTGGCCTACTGTCATCTGGCGCACAATGTCACGCTGGGCAGCGGGGTGATCATGTCCAATGTGGCGACGCTGGCCGGGCATGTGACGGTGGAGGACCACGCGGTGATCGGCGGGTTGGCGGCGGTGCATCAGTTTTGCCGCATCGGGAAATTTGCGATGATCGGCGGCTGTTCCAAGGTGGTGCAGGACGTGCCGCCCTTCATGATCGCCGACGGCAATCCGGCCGAAACGCGCACCATCAATAAAGTGGGGTTGGAACGGCACGGCGCGACGGAAGCCGCGCTGGCGGCCCTGAAGCAGGCCTACAAAATTCTCTTTCGCGAGGGGTTGTCCATTCCCAACGCACTGGCTAAAATCGAGGCCGAGACGCCCCCGTTGCCGGAAGTGCTGCACCTGGTGCAATTCGTCCGCGCCAGTGAGCGGGGGATCAGCAAGTAATGGTTGAACCGCAGATGCAGTCTGCGTCGCCAATCAGAATGGCCCGGATGTGGCAGAAACCCCGGAAAGATAATGCCTGTCACAGTGCTGATTTCAGCGGAAGCCAATTTCTAAAACCCACTTAAAAAACACCGTTATTATGATCACCGTATTAATGCTGACCGGTTCCAACATTTTCATGACCTTCGCCTGGTATGGACATTTGAAATATGGCCATGGCTGGCCGCTGTGGAAGGCGATCCTGGGGTCGTGGTCCATTGCCTTGCTGGAATACTGCCTGGCCGTGCCCGCCAACCGCCTGGGTTACGGCCAGTTTTCAGGATTTCAACTTAAAATCATTCAAGAGGTGGTCACGATCAGTGTCTTCATCGTTTTCGCCATCCTGTTTTTGAAGGAAAAACTCGCGTGGAATTACCTGGTGGCGTTCGCCTGTCTCGGCGTGGCGGCGTTCTTCGCCTTTGCTTTCAAGGCGCCCGCACCGCCGGCCTGAGCGGAGGGGGGAAGTTCAAATACCAAATGCCATAATCCCGGGTCCACCCTCATCACGGCCTACGAGATCAAAACGGCTGCGGACGGCTGAGTTTTAGCCCCCACGCTTTGATTAAACGCCGCTTGCGGTTGCCGGCAATCACTGCTTTCCTATGCCGGTGAGCCGGCCTTATGAGGAAATGTTGAACGGCCAGAAGCTTGTGCGTGCCGCCCCGGGCGCCCGCCACGAGTTGATTTGTGACCGGCTGTATCAATTGCTCCTGGCCAGTGTCACGGATCATTCGGGCGTGAGTCTGCCGGTGCCGCGCACCATCATCCCGCTTTCGCCCGCCACGCAGGTGTGCCCGGATTTGACGCTGCTCAACGCCGCCTCGGGGGCGATTTTCCTGGCGGTGGAAATTGTCAGCCGCGATGATCACCGGGCCGATACGGTCATCAAGAAGGAGATTTACGAGCAATACCGCGTGCCGCGTTTGTGGATGGTGGACCCGCGTTATGATAACGTGGAGGTTTATCACCGTTGTGATTTCGGGCTGCGGTTGGAAGCGATTCTGGCCGGTCGGGAAGTGCTCGCCGAGAAATTGTTGCCGGAGTTTGCGGTGGTGATCGCCGAGTTGTTTGCGCAACCCGGCAAGTAGTTACCGGGTTGCAGGATTGCAGGGTTAAAAAGTTAAAAAGGTTTCAAATTGCGAAATGGTTCGCTGTGAGATTGTTCGGTTGGATGTTTGGCTTCCTGGATCAGCACCCGCAGGGCGTCCCGGCTTTGCGGTTAAACGCCACCACGTCGTCGTAGCGCACGCCGGTGCCGCCGAAAATATCCAGCGCGGATCCGATGGTCAGGTCAATCCGGCCCCGGCCCAGATCGGTCACGGTTTCCAAATCGGCCAGGGACCGGGCACCGCCGGCATACGTTGTGGGCAGGGGGGTCCACGCCCCGAGCTTTTCCACGAGTTCGCGGTCAATGCCCTGGCACAGACCCTCGACGTCCACGGCGTGGATGAGAAATTCCCCGCAATACTGGGAAAATTGCCGCAACGTTTCGGCGTTGACGGTCAGTTCGGTGAATTTCTGCCAGCGGTCGGTGACCACAAAATACAGGTCATCGCGGCGGCGGCAACTCAGGTCCAGCACCAGGCGTTCGGGGCCGATTTGCCGACTCAGTTCGCCCAAGCGTTCCCAATCCACCCGGCCCTCGCGAAATACCCAGCTCGTGACGATGACGTGCGACGCCCCGGCGGCCAGCCAGTCGGCGGCGTTGGCGGCGTTGATGCCGCCGCCGATGTGCAAGCCGCCCGGATACGCCGCGAGTGCGGCGAGCGCGGCGGCTTCGTTGCCCGGCCCCAGCATGATCACATGGCCGCCGGTCAGGCCGTCACGCCGATACAACTCCGCGAACCAGGCCGCCGGCCGTTCGGAGACAAAATTGGTGCGCAAGCCGGAATCGCCCAGCGTGCCGCCGACGATTTGCTTCACTTTACCCTCATGCAGGTCAATACACGGACGGAACATGCTTGGAGGTTAATCGGCCCGCGCGCCGGGCGCAAAGCGTTTTCGGGCGGGGACCGGGTGGAACCCGCCCAAACTCACCGGAACGGATTTTTAGACAGAATGACAGAATGGACCGAATCGGAAAATGCCGCTTGAACCCCAGAGCTGGAGGTTCCCCACCAAAATGGTTTGCAGTTAAATATCGCCGTGTATCTGCGGTTCAAGGTGCCGCCTTGTTTTCACTTTGTTTTTCCCGTCCGTGTCATCCGGGAAATCCGCGGTTAAATTTTTTCGCCTTTTTTTGAACAATTGCCGGTCGGCTGCGTCAGATACTTTGTAATGCAAAGTTAAAGTGGCGAGCAAACTTAATTAATCTGTTATGAACCACACTCAATGGCTGGAACATTTTGCCCGGAATCAACGCCACCGCCCGGAACCCGATTGGGCCGGCCCGGACCGCGTGCCGGCCGCCATGCTGGCGCCGCTGCTGCGCTCGCTGGAACAGTTCCGGCTCGGCGATGGGGGCGGGCCGGCGTCGCTGATTGCCTACAATCGGGAGACGTTTCGCAGTCGCACCCGGGAGATGCAGCAAATTGTGGATGCGTGGTTTGCCGAAGAGGCGGAGCACGCGCGGTTGCTGGGCTGCGCCGTGCGCCGGTTTGGCGGTCGGATCATCACCGCGCATTGGAGCTTCACGGCGTTCTGCCTGTGCCGGCGCATGCTTGGCGTCCGTTTTGAATTGCAGGTGCTGACCCTCACGGAACTGGTCAGCACGGCGTATTACCGGATGCTGCGGGCGCATTCGCCGGACGGTCCGCTCACGGCGATGTGCGAGTTGATTTTACGGGACGAGGCGGGGCAGGTGGCCTTCCAACGCGACCGGTTGGCGGACGCGGGCTGTCCCCGGCCCGGCCTGCGCGGGTGGCTCTGGCGCATGCAATTTCTGATTTGTGGTTACGCGGCGGGAACCATGCTCTGGGTGAATCACGCCCCCTGCCTGAAGGCGCTGGGCGGGACGCGCGGGGAATTTTATTTGGAAATCACGCGGCAGATGACGCGCTTTCTGCGGCGGTTGCGAACGGCGCCGAAACCTGCGGGGATGCCGGCGCCGTGGGCCAAAACCATGAACCGGCCGGTGGCCACCTGAGAACGGGCGGCGGGGGATGTTTTCAGAAATGGCGAATGAAGAAAGTTTTGACGGGCCTGGCCGCCCTGCTCGCCGCCGTCGTGCTCTTTTTCCTTGATGTAAAACGCCCGAACCCACCCGTCCCGCCGTTCATGAATCTTGAATCCCCCCGCCCGGATAATTTCACTTTCGCCCCGCCGGGGCTTCGGCTAAAGTGGCCTCATGCCAGAAATCGTGAAATTTGTGAACAAAGGGGCGGCCAGCATTACGCCGGCCATTGCCGAAAAAGTCCTGCGGCAACTGCCCCAATGGAAACTCGAGTTCACCCAGATCAACGCGCCCAAATTCCCCCATTTGGTGGGCCAGTTGGAATTTCTGGCTTCCGCCGTCGAGGATGCCGTCGAGGGCGCGTATAAGGAACTGCCGTTCTTCACCATCGCCCAGGCTACGTTCGCCCTGGTCTATGCCCACAAAAAAGCCGGGGTCATCCCCGCCTCGCTGCTGAACCTGGGCTGCGCCGATGATTCCAGCATCGTCCGCGCCGTGTTGATTCAGAACGAAAAGGTCCTGGCCGTTTACGCCATCACCCAGGGCATTGACTTCAAGAAAATCACCAACCGGCCCTGACCCCCGGTTTCATGTTTGAACTGCTCCAAACCGACCCCGCCACCAAGGCCCGGCTCGGCAAACTAACCACCCCCCATGGGATCGTGGACACCCCCGTGTTCATGTCCGTTGGCACCCAGGCCAGCGTCAAGGCCCTCGACCCGCGCGAACTCCGCGAAATGGGCACCCAGATCATCCTCGGCAACACCTATCATCTCAACCTCCGCCCGGGACTCGACATCATCCGGGCCGCCGGCGGCCTGCACCAGTTCATGAACTGGGAACGCCCCATTCTCACGGACAGCGGCGGGTTCCAGGTCTTCAGCCTCGCCAAAATCCGCAAGGTCAAGGCCCACGGCGTGGAATTCCGCTCGCATCTGGACGGCTCGCTCCTGTTCATCGGGCCGAAGGAATCCATGGAAATCCAGCGCGTGCTCGGCTCCGACATCGCCATGGTCTTTGACGAATGTCCGCCGCACGATGCGCCGCCGCGCGAACAAAAGCTCGCCGTGGAACGCACCATCCGCTGGGCCGGCGAATGCCGCAGTCAACCCCGCGCCGAGGGCCAGCAGGTGTTTGGCATCGTGCAGGGCGGCAGCAACCCCGCCCTGCGTGAGGAATGCGCCCGCGCCCTCGTGGCCCTGGATTTTGACGGCTACGCCATCGGCGGCGTCAGCGTGGGCGAACCCGAACCCGAGATGATGAAGGCCGTCGAATGCACCGAGCCCTTTTTGCCCGCCCACAAGGCCCGCTATGCCATGGGCCTGGGCACGCCCGCGCAAATGGTCGAGTTGATCGCCCGCGGCGTGGACATGTTCGACTGCGTGCTGCCCACCCGCGTGGCGCGCAACGGCACCGCCTACACCCGGCGCGGGGCCATCGGCCTCAAGGGGGCGGCCTTCAAGACCGACTTCGGCCCCCTCGAGGCGGGCTGCGACTGCTTCGCCTGCCGCAATTTCACCCGCGCCTACCTGCGCCATCTTCTGCGGGCCAATGAAATCCTGGGCCTGCGCATGTTGAGCGTCCACAACTCGCACATGTATCTGAAACTCATGGCGGATGTCCGCGCCGCGATTGCCGCCGGCACCTTCGCCGCCTTTCACCGCGAATTCATCGCCAACTTCACCCCTTCGCAAAAAATCCTGGCCGCCCGTTCAAAAACCGCCGGGGAGTAAGCCCGGTTGGTTCCCGAGCACCCACGTGCGGACCACGCCCCGCCCAGTCGCGCGCCGCAAATAAATTGTTCGCCAACCCCGCCCGGCGCACACTTATCTGTAAATGCAGCCATCCGATGACAGCGACCTCCTGCGGCAATATGCGGAAGCCCACTCCGACGCAGCCTTCGCCCGGCTCGTGGAGCGGCACATCCACCTGGTTTATTCCGTCGCCCTCCGGCACACCGGCAATCCGCATCACGCCCAGGAAGTCACGCAGGCGGTGTTCATCATTCTGGCCCGCAAGGCTTCAGCTTTACAGCATGGCCGGGCGCTTCCGAGTTGGTTGTTTCAAGCCACCCGGCTGACCGCCGCCAATTTTATGCGCAGCGAAATCCGCCGGCAACGCCGGGAAACGACGGCGCAGAGGGAATCGCCCATGAATGAACCATCCCCGGAGGCGGGCGAACTCTGGCCGCAAATCGCCCCGTTGCTGGACGCCGCCATCGCCGGGTTGAACGAAAAAGACCGGCACGTAATTTTGCTCCGCTTTTTTGAAGACCGCCCCCTGGCCGACCTGGGCCGGGCGCTGGGCGCCAACGAAGACGCCGCCCGCATGCGCGTGAACCGCGCGCTGGATAAACTGCGGAAATACTTCGCCCGGCGCGGCGTCAGTTCAACCTCCGCCCTCCTTGCCGGGGCGATGTCCACCCATTCCGTGCAAGCCGCCCCGGCGGGGCTGGCATCGGCGGTGACCGCCATCGCGGCGGCCAAAGGCGCGGCGGCGGGCGGTTCCACTTTAACCCTCATCAAAGGAGCATTGAAAATTATGGCTTGGACCAAGGCAAAAACGGTCGTTTTCAGCGTGGCCGCCCTGCTGGCGGTGGGCGCCACCACCACGCTCGTCCTGCAAACCCCGCAGCCGCCCCGGCCCCAAGCCGTGCCGCCGGGGCAGACCGAATTCCCGCGGGCCGCCTGGGCCTACGCCGGATATGCCGAGCCTCGGGCCGCGCTTATGTCGTATTTATGGGCCAGTGTCTGCCAGTCCAACCGGACGATCTTCGAGGCCAGCCTCACCCCGGCGCAAAAGCAACTCTACACGGAAATGATCCGCAAGAACCGGTTGGTGCCCCGGCCACATTCCGTGGCGGCGACGGTGGCGGAAACCTTTAAACGGGCCAATGACGAGTGGCAGGGCGGCGGCATTCGCATTCTGGATGAGCAAACCGTCGCCGCCGACCAGGTGCGGTTCCAACTCGAAGCCCGGCAACCCACGCAGACCGTGGAGGCCTATGTCCGCATGAAGAAGCTCGGGAACGAATGGAAGTATGACGGGCACGAAAGCGTCAATCCCCGGACCGCCCAAGCGCACCCTTGAGCCGCCACCGGTCGCAGCGCACGGTGGCGATGGCATTGGCCCGGATCGCCGGTTTCCCCCGCTCCAAATCCAACGGGATTCGGTCCTCCAGCCCGGCAACCGTTCGCTCTATCCGTCCGTTTGCCATGCCACTGAAAGCCGCAAAGAACGACCAATGCCTATCCAATGGCGGAGGCGGTCGGCGTTTCCAACGCCTCCACATCCACGGACACCCGGACTTGGTGCGAACCGCCGCCGGTGATGACGCCGGTGACGGGGCTCACATCCGTATAATCCCGGCCATACGCCAGCGTGATGTGTTCCTCGGTGGGCAGAATATTGTTGGTGGGATCAAAATCCAGCCAGCCGGTGCTGGGACAATAAACGGAGAACCACGCGTGGGAGGCATCGGCACCGACGAGGCGTTTCTTGCCCTCCGGCGGCCGGGTGCGCAGGTAGCCGCTGACGTAACGCGCCGGGATGCCCAGCGAGCGCAGACAGGCGATGGCCAGATGCGAGAAGTCCTGGCAGACGCCGCGCCGTTTGGCCAGCACCTCCTCCAGCGGCGTGGCCACGGTGGTGGCCACGGGATCGTATTTGAAATCCTTGAAAATCCGCCGGTTCAAATCCGCCACCGCCACCAGCAGCGGGGTGCCGGGCGTAAAACTCTGCCGGGCGTAATCCGCCAGTTCCGGCGAGACCCGCAGGAGTGGGGAATCAAAGACAAACTGATAGGGTTCGACGACCTCCGGGGAGACCGGGTCGGAAAACAGTTCCACCACCTGTTCCCAGGCGGGCGAAAGGGCCAGCGCGGGCGGGGTGACGGGCATGACGGTCACGCGGCTGGTCGCGGTGATTTCCAACCGGGTGTGCACCTCCTGGATGGCGAATCCGCAGACGCGGTTGCCAAAATAATCCGTCCGCATTTTTTTCAGGGCCGGCGGCGGCTCGATTTCCAGGGAAAATTGTTCGGTCGCCTGCTGCGCCAGCCCGCGCGGCTCCAGCCGGGCGGCGTGGTGTGACACCGTCACCGGCGCGGCGTAGGCATAGATCGTGAGGTGGGTGATATTATAGATCATGGCCGCAGCCCCCCGCCGGTGCGGGAGATTTCCGAGTGGGCAAAATAACCCGCCGCAATGGCATTGGACAACAATGGCAGGTCCTCGAGCACGGAACGCACCACCCGGCCGGTTTCGCTGATGTGCCAGTCGCGGGTCAGCGTGCCCAACTCGCGCGGGTCGAGCGTCCGCAGTTGCTGGACACATTCCCGCAGCATCTCCTGCAGGGCGCTGTTGGAATGTTCCCGCGGCAGCCGGTCGAAATGCTTCACCAACTGATCCAATTGAAAGACCAGCGCGCGCGGATTCTTATCGTCCAGCAGCACCAGGTCATAGACGGCCGTGATGTGGGGCAGCAGGTTGTAGCGCGAGCGGTAGGTGATGGTGCTGTCGGCCACCTCGAGGACGGCCTCGAGCAGGCTCGGGTTGTCCGCCTCCGGTGAGCGCAGGGCGCACTCGAGAAAGGTGCACAGACACACCGCGCGCTCCAGGCGCCAGCCCATGTCCAGAAACCGCCAGCCCTGGGCGCGGGTCATGTTTTCCCGGGCCAGGCCGTGAAACGCCGCCAGCCCGAGGATCGTCTGGTTCAGGGCGCTCAGGGCGTCGGCCGCGAGCAGCACCGGTCCCGCCGCCGGCCGGGTCAGCGGCCCGGCCAGATGATTCAGGGCGCGCCACAAGTCCGTGGAAGTGCGGTCCCGGATGAACATGGCCAGCCGCTGCAAATGGTCGGCGATGCGGCACAGGCTGCCATCGCGGGCCGGGTCAAAAATCGCCGCGAGGAGTTCCGCCTCGAGGGCCTCGGAATTTTGCTGCCATTGCGTCACCGGCCGGAGCGGCCCCAGGCTCTGGCCCTGGCCCTGGCTCCGGCCCGGCGACTGGCCGGGGCGGTGCGGCAACTGGCCCTGGCGCTCCAGGGTTTCCAGCAGCGGCGCCAGGAAGGGCATCCCGCCGCCCCCGCGCTCGGGGCTGAACCGCAGCAGGACGCTCCGCAGCAGGCGCGTGGCGGCGTCGGCCCGTTCCGTATAACGTCCGAGCCAGAAAAAATTATCCGCCATCCGGCTGGGCAGGTTGTTGCCGGTCCGGCGCAGGTCAATGACCTGGCCGTGGGACTCGAGCAGGGACACTTCCGGCACGGGCGCGTCGCTCAGCACCCAGGCGTCCTTGCTGGCCCCGCCCTGCTGCATGGAAACCGAATGGCTGTCCCCCACGGGGGCCACCCGCGCCAGTCCGCCGGGCATGACGGAGTAACCGCCCTCCGTGGCCACCAGATAGACCCGCAGGGTCACGCGGCGCGGCGCCAGGTTCACGCCCTCCGCGTCCAGCGCCGGCGCGGTGGAAAATTCCACCCATTCCTGGGCGACAAATTCATGCGGTTGAAACCGGATGCGGCGCGCCAGTTCCGCGCGCTCGGCGACGGTCATTTTCTGGCCGGGATTCATGCCCCGCACCCGCGAGCGGAAGGCCGGCTTGACAAACAAATGGTCAAGGTGGTCGAGCACGTGTTTTTCGGCTGATTTCTGACCGCACCACCACGTGGCGGCCGAGGGCAGTTTCAATTCCTCGCGGAGCACATGGCGGCACAACCCGGGCAGAAAGGCGAGAAAGGCCGGACTTTGCAGCAGGCTGCTGCCCGGCGGATTGGCGATGCTGACATTGCCCGCCCGGACGGCCTCCACCAACCCGGGCACGCCGAGAATGGAGTCGTTGCGCAATTCGAGCGGATCACAAAATTCGTCGTCCACCCGCCGCAGGATAACGTCCACCGGCTCCAGCCCGGACAGCGTTTTCAGGAACACGCGGTCATCCCGCACGGTCAGATCCTGACCCTCCACCAGCGTATAACCCAGATAGCGGGCGAGGTAGGACTGCTCAAAATAGGTCTCATTATACGGGCCGGGGGTGAACAGCACCACGCGCGGATTGGCCACGCCGGGCGGCGCCAGTTGCGTCATCGCCTTCTGGGTTTCGCGGAAAAACCCCGCCAGCCGCTGCACCCGGCAGTCGCGGAAGGATTCCGGCAGCACCCGCGAGGTGACCAGCCGGTTCGCCAGGGCATACCCCGCGCCGGTCGGGATCTGGGTGCGATCCGACGTCACCCACCAGCGGCCATCCGGCGACCGCGCCAGGTCCGCCGCGTAAAAGTTGAGAAAGGTGCCGCGCACCGGCCGGATGCCGTGGCAGGGTTGCAGAAAATCCGGCTGGGCGAACACCAATGCCGGCGGCAGCCAGCCCGACCGGATCAAATCCTGTTGTCCGTGACAGTCCGCCAGAATCCGGTTGAGCAGAGTGGCCCGCTGGATGAGAGCGGCTTCCAGGCCGCGCCATTCCGCCGGCGCGATGACCAGCGGCACGGGATCAAGCTGCCAGGGCCGCTCCAGTCCGCGCGCGTCACCATAAACATTGTAGGCGATGCCCTGCTCATGCACGAGGCGGCGGGAATGTTCCCAGCGCCGTTTGAGTTCCCCCGCCCCGGTTAGTTCGAGCGTCTGTAAAAACCGCGCGTAGTGCGGGCGCACCTCCCCCTTCTCGGTCAGACACTCGTCAAACAAGCCCGGGGTGCGCCGGTAGTTGGCGAGCAGGGCCGGGCCGGGCGCGACCGGGTTTTTGGCGGCTTCCGGGGCTTCCCGGACGGCGGTGAGGACCGGGGCGCCCGGGTTGTCGTTGGGGTTCTGGACTTTATCAGGCATCGCGTAAATCGAGCGTAAACGGGAAATCGCCGCTGATCACGGCGGGCGGGATGTTTTTTTTGCCGGGGGTGTGCACGTGCCGGAAAAAGCGCGCCAGGCGGCGGCTCTCGGCCTCGTAGCTGTTCACCGGGAAGGTTTCGTAACTGCGTCCGCCCGGATGGGCCACATGATAGGTGCAGCCCCCCAGCGAACGCTGGTTCCAGGTGTCATAAAGGTCAAACCGCAGCGGCGCGTGTGACGGAATCGTCGGATGCAGGCACACGGGCGGCTGCCAGGCGCGATACCGCACGCCCGCCACGCCCTCGCCGTTGACGCCCGTCGGGTGCAGGGGCACGCGGTGATTGTTGCACGTGATGGCAAACCGGTCGCCCGCCAGGCCGCGGGCCAGGACTTGCAACCGTTCCACCGAGCTGTCCACGTAGCGCACGGTGCCGCCGCCGCCGGGCTCTTCACCCAGCACATGCCACGGTTCCAGCGCGGTCCGCAATTCAATGGCCACGTCCCGTTGCACCAGGTCCCCGATGCGCGGGAACCGAAACTCGAAATGCGGCGCAAACCATTCGAACTCGAAGGGATAGCCGGCGTCCCGGAGATCGCTGATGACATCCCGGAAATCCGTCTCACAGAAATGCGGCAGCATCCACCGGTCGTGAATGTCCGTGCCCCAGCGCACGAGGTCGTTGGGGTAGGGCTGCCGCCAGAATTTGGCGATCAGCCCGCGCAGCACGAGGTGCTGGGCCAGGCTCATGCGCGCGTGCGGCGGCATTTCAAACGCCCGCATCTCGACCAGCCCCAGGCGGCCGCTGCTGCTTTCCGGCGCGTATAATTTATCAATGCTGAACTCGGAGCGGTGCGTGTTGCCGCTGGCGTCCATCAGCAGGTTGCGGAACAACCGGTCCACCAGCCAGGGCGGCGTCCGCCCGAGGGCCGCCGTCTGCCGGTTCATTTCCTTGAAGGCCAGCTCCATTTCGTACAGCGAATCATTGCGCGCTTCATCCACGCGCGGCGCCTGCGAGGTCGGGCCGATGAACAGGCCGCTGAACAGCCAGCTCAACGACGGGTGGTTTTGCCAGTAGGACAGCAGCGAGCGCAGCAAATCCGGCCGGCGCAGCACGGGCGAATCCGCCGGGGCTTCGCCGCCGATGATGATGTGGTTGCCCCCGCCGGTGCCGGTGTGCCGGCCGTCCAGCATGAATTTCTCCGTGCCCAGCCGCGTCAACCGCGCCTCTTCGTAGAGGATCGTGGTGCGTTCCACCAGTTCATCCCACGACTTGCTCGGGTGCATGTTCACCTCGATCACACCGGGATCCGGCGTCACCGCCAGCTTGTTCAACCGGGGATCGCGCGGCGGCGTCTCGCCTTCAATGATCACCGGCACGCCCATTTCCGTCACCGCCGTTTCGATCCCGGCGATTAAATCCAGGTAATCCTGGGTCGTCTCGACCGGGGGCATGAAGACATGCAGCCGGCCGTTGCGGGGCTCCACGCACAGCGCCGTGCGGATGATCCACGGCGCGCTTTGCCCGGGGGCGGGCTGGCGCAGCGGATTTTCATTCGGCGGCAAATCCGGTTCGGCACGCGGGGGGAGGTCGCCCAGTTTTTGGGCGCGCTGACCGCGGCCTTCGCCGGACGGGGTCGCCGCGCCCGCCCCCGCCAGAAACCGCTGGCGGGCCAGTTCGGGCCGCACGCGGTAGGGGAATTCCCGGGGCAACTCCGGCCAGGTTTCCTGCGAGGGATCCGGCTGGCGCAGCCAGGGGAAATCCTTCTCCGCCACCCACGGGATGGAATCCAGCGGCAGGCGCAATCCCATGGGCGAATCGCCGGGAATCAGCCAGAGCGTGTCGTCATCGCGCAAAAACCAGGAGCCGGAAATCCAGCCGTCGTTGGCGCGCTTGATGGGCAGCGTGTAGCCCACCACCGAATTCAATCCCTGTTGAAAAATCCGGGCGATGCGCTCGCGCTCGAGTTTGTCCTTTAAATTGCTCTTTTCCGGGGTGACGTTGGACGGAAACCGGCGCTCTTTCCAGGTGTAATAAAACGCGTCCTCATACGCGGGAATCAGATGCTTCGGGTCCGCCCCCGTGAGCGTGGCGACGCGCGACAACAGTTCCTTCGCTTCGAGCGCGCCGAAGCCGTAATTTTTGGATTCATCGGCGATCAGCGCATCATCCTTCCAGATCGGCACCCCGTCCTTGCGCCAGTAGGCGGCCAGCGCCCAGCGCGGCAGCGGTTCGCCCGGATACCATTTGCCCTGGCCGTAATGCAGCAGTGATCCGGGGGCGAACTGCTTCCGCAACCGTTTGATCAGTTCGCCCGAGAGCAGGCGTTTCTTTTGCGACACCGCCGTGAAATTCCATTCCGCCCCGTCCGGATCGTCCACCGAGACAAAGGTCGGCTCGCCGCCCATGGTCAGGCGCACATCGTCCTTCTTCAAATCCGCGTCAATCGCGTGGCCGAGCACTTCGATGCGCCCCCATTGTTCCTCGTCATAGGGCTTGGTGACCCGGGGCGATTCGTAAATGCGCTTGACACTCATTTCGAAGCTGAACTCGCTTTCACACTCGTCCACCGCGCCGCTGATGGGCGCGGCGCTGGAGGGATCGGGGGTGCAGGCCAGCGGGATGTGGCCTTCACCGGCCAGCAACCCGGAGGTCGCGTCCAGGCCGATCCACCCGGCGCCCGGCAGATAGACCTCGCACCAGGCGTGCAGATCGGTGAAATCCTTTTCCGTCCCGCTCGGGCCGTCGAGAGCCTTCACATCCGCCTTGAGCTGGATCAGATAGCCGCTCACAAACCGGGTGGCCACGCCCAAATGCCGGAACACCTGGCACAGCAGCCACGCCGAATCCCGGCAGGAGCCGCTCATTTTCATCAACGTTTCCTCGGGGGACTGCACCCCCGGCTCCAGGCGGATGGTGTATTTGATGTCCTGCCAGACCCGCTGGTTGACGGCCACGATGAAATCATTCGTCCGCAATTTGCCGTTGGCCGGCGGCTCCGGTTTTTGCTGCGGACCGCGCGGATTCTTTTCGCCCAGCACTTCCCGCCGCACCTGGTTGACATACTTGGCGAAATTCGGGGTGAGCCAGCATTTGCGTTGGAACGGCGCCAGTTCATGTTCCAAGGCCGTGTCATACGTAAAGGGATAGTTCTCCCCCTCCGGTTCGAGGAAAAAGTCGAACGGATTCAACACCGCCATTTCCGCCACCAAATCCACTTCCACCAGCAGTTCACGGGTGGGCTCCGGGAACACCAGGCGCGCGGCGTAATTCGACTGGGGATCCTGCATCCAGTTGATGAAATGCTTCGCCGGCCGCACCCGCAGGGAATAGCTCAGGATGCGCGTGCGCGAATGGGGCGCCGGACGCAACCGGATGACCTGCGGACCGAGGTTGACCAGCCGGTCGTATTGGTAATGCGTCTTGTGGTGCAACGCGACATGAATGGACATAAGTTTTTAGATATTCAACAAACAGGGCCGGGGCCGCCTTTCCTGCGGCCGCCACCCTTCAGTGGTTTAAAATCTTACCGTCGTTTCCCAATTATTTCCCAGTTAAATTGTTATCATTATAAATAGGCGGCCACCGGTTCCGCCCCCAGCGTGCCGGACAAACCCGCCAGCCACGCCGGGGACTCAATGGCTTCGAGCATCTCCCGGGCCTGCGTCAGCCGGCGGCTCACGTCCAGTTTTTCCGCGACGTCCGCATGGCTGGTCTTGCGCAGGAACGCGTTCAAATACTCCACATGCCGGCGCCACAGCCGCCGGTCCCCCTGCTGCTTGGCCGCCAACCGGGCCGCATACCATTCGCTCGCCAGCAGACTCTCCCGGGTGAACATGCCCCGCACCTCGGGATGCTCCAGCCCCCTGCCCTCCCAATGGTCCCGGGCCATGATGTGCAACAGCGCCTTCAGCGGCGGACACGCCTGGGCGATGCTGCCGTCCGCAAAATACATTTCCGCCACCCGCTTTTGCGTGCTCACGATGTTGTCCATCCCCTCGGCAAACACGTCCAGGCTCTGCAATTCCGGCCGGAGCATGGCGTCCGTGAACACCGCGTGCGGATGATTGAACATCCGGCCGAAAAACGCGTGCACAAACCGCGCGTTAATGCGGTAGCCCAGCCGGCTGGCGAGGATTTTCACCCCGCCGTGTTCAAAGTCCGCGCACCGTTCCAAAAAGTGGCTCGCGATCAGAAACTTCGGATCCCGCTCCTCGGGCGTCATCCGGCAGAACACTTCCGGCACGACCAGGCTCACATCATGATCCACCCGCACGTCCGGCCCCACATAGCCGGCGGCCGTGACAAAGCCATTATGCCCGGTCAGCAACCATGAAACCAGCGCATTATTCAAATCCATGATCGGCGGCAGCGCGTTGAACGGCCCTTTCGTCAGCGCCCCCTCCGAACCCGCCCCCGTTGTCGAGGGCGATTTGCCCGTCATGCTGCAAATGAATTCCATGAACAATTCCGGCAGCTCAAAATAGTGCACCGGATTGTAACACGCCAGCGCCCGGATGCCCGCCTCCGGCGGATTGTTGCGGCGGCCGGGCAGCACCACGTTCACCGGCGTGTGCAGCGGCCGGCCCAACGGCACCCGGCGGTTGAGCCGGGCGGACATTTCCGCCAGATGGCTCGCCTCCGGATGCACCAGGTCCGGCCGCAATTGCAGATAACGCGGATTTTTACTCGGTTTGCCATCCACCACCCGCGGGTGCGCCGAGGATACAAAAAATTCCGGCCGGCCGGTGGCGGCCACCTCGCCGATCAAGTTGCGCATCGGTTCCGTGAACTCGTTGAAGCCAATCGCCTCGTCCACCAGCTCGCGCGCATTTTTTGGCGTCAACGGCGCGTAATTCGAAAAGAAATTGTCCGGCTGCGAAAAATCCTGCTCCGTCTGCCGGTCATACCCCCGGTGGATCGCGTCATCCGGCCGCTGAAACAGGCGGAACTCACAGTTCTTCACAAATTTGACCGTCCGGCCCAGGCCGCCGGGCCGCAGGTTTTCCAACCGGTCCGCCGGCACCAGCACCGAGGCCGAGATGTCGTCCTCCATCTGGATTTTCACCGACGGATGAAAATCCTTGCGCAGGCCGAAGGTCCGCCACGAGCCGTCCGCCTCAAAACCCACCCGCAGGCAGGTGGTGACCAGCTTGCGGTTGTCGCATTTCAATTCGTTGCCCGGCGTGCCATTGACGATATCCACGCTGAAATGTTCCGCCCATTGATCGCCCCACTCCGGCTTGTAGAAACGCTTGACCACAAACACCAGTTCCTTGACGTGCTGGGGCACGCTGTCCAGCCAGGTGTTGTAGGCCGGAGTGTATTCGCGCGAATCCGGCGTGAGCAGCTTGATCACCGATCCCAGCGACCGCTCGGACGCCAGCACCGTCCGGTCATCCACCTTGTCCGGCGAGCTGAACCGGTTTGAATAATCATGCTGAATCAGTTCCGCAACCCGGGCAAAATCCTCCTTCAAATCCGCCACGTATACCGAACTGGTCAAAATCGCGTCCGTGATGGGTTTGGAGATTTCCGATTTGCCCCCGCCCGAAACCGTGCTGGGTTTGTGGCAGAACGTGCCTTCCGCCACCGTGCCCACCAGCCGCCACGACCGCCCGCCCGGCGGCTTTTCCATCCGCACCTTGTAGCCCGAGGGGCGGACGTAGGTTTTTCCCGGTTGCAGCTTGATGCTCTGATCGCCGCCGGCGTTGGTCCAGGAAACGCGTTGTTTGATCAAATCGAAATGCGCCGTTTCCGGCACATACAGGATCGTCGGATATTTCTTGTCCAGGGCGTAGCCCTCGGGTTGCACCGTCATGCCCTCGCCAAACATCGCCACCATCCCCACGAAGTCATGGCCCGACTGCCGCACATGCACCTCGCCGTCAAATTCCTCGCCCAGATCGTAGCTCGGAAACACCAGTGCCCCGCCCGCGTGCTCCTCCTCGCAATTCCCGAACAGGTTCGCCGCATAACTGATCTGTGTTTTCACCTCTTTCTTGCAATACCCGTAATAATTGTCCGCGATCAGAGTGACAATCACCCCGGTCTGGTCCCGGCAGGTGAGCTTGAACGCCTGCCCGTTGTTGTAGAGTTCATTTTCTTCGCGCCAGCACATGCCGTCCCGGCGCTGCCGTTCGGTGGCCTGGTCCCAGGCGGGCAGCCCCACCGATTTTTTCGTCGCGCGCACCAAGTGCGGCGCCAGGATGACGCAGCCCGTGTGCCCCGTCCAATGCTCCGAATCCAGCGCCGAATCATTCTCCGGCAGCAGCGGATCGCCCGCATTGCCAAAAATGTTCTCGATGAAATCCAGATTGCTCACCAGGTTGCCCGGCACCAAGAACCGGACTTCCATTGACTTCTCCGGCGTAAAGCCCGGCACCGCCGGACACACCGTCGGGCGGAGCAGCAGCGAGACAAAGCACTCGGCGGGCTTCGGTTGGGTGGCCGCAAACGGCAGGCGCAACAGGTGCGCCGGCGGGTTCAACGCCAGCGCCAGTATCCGGGCGAACGTGAGTTTCGGCACCGCCAGCTTGTCATCGGGAATCGGCAGGCCGCCCTCCGTCACGTGAAAGATCCCCTGCGTCGTGCGGCGGTCGCTGCGCGGATTATGCAGCACCCCCTGCTTGACCCGGTAGGAATTGATGATGTCCGAGGAAAACTCCGCGCTGTCCACCGGCAGCGACAACGCCCGCGCCAGCCCCGGCCGGTCCAGCGTGAACGTGCGCGACGGCAGCTTGGTCACCGGCGCATCTTGCAAATAATCATACAGAAAGGTTTGGATGCGCTGATCCACCGGACACAAATACTGGCCCAGCAGCCGGTCTTTTTCCCGCGATTGACCGGCCATGGCCGAGACAATTTCCGCAAACTCACCGTTTTCCCCCACCCCCACCGGCGGGCAGCCCAGCAGGGCCAGTTTCACATTAATGTGCGCAATCAAATGCGAGGACAAGGGCTGGTCGCCGTCCGTCCGGTCGGGCAAATCTATGTTTGTTTTCATTCGATCCATTTTTTTACGTTGAATTTGGTTTATCCAACTCGTTTCCTTGCCATTACGATGCCTTTGCCACCGCATAAGGCAACTATTTTTTAACGGAAACGTGCAATTGGGTCGAAATCCAGCCCCGGCCCGGGGTGGGGAGCCGGAATCTCCGGCGGCTTTGAACAATCACGACCCGGGCGATGGGAATTGACCGCTCAACGAAAAAAAATGAAAATAATTCACTTTTTTTGGAAGAACGCCATTTTTCGCCCGTATTAGTATAAGTAGAAGCACGTAACATTATAACCAAAACACAATCATGAACCTGCATAAACCCGCCCATTTTATCCGGACCCATCCGGGCATTTGGCTGATCACCCTGGCGCTCGCCCTGGTGGGGGGAAGGCTGCTCTGGGTGAACGCCGGCCAGCCGGCCCACCGCCGGGAAATCACCGCAGCCTTTGGTTCGGTCCGGTTGTTTCGCGGGGGGCTGGAAATGAACCGGGACGGCAGTAAATTCACGTATGTGGCGACCGGCGACACCGGCCATGACTTGTTTTTGGGTGACACCGCCACCGGCCAGGTCCGGTCCCTTTACAAGGAACACGGGGGGGGCACCTATGGCTCCACCTATTTTATGCGGGCGTGGCCCTGGGCACCGGATGACAGCGCCTTTATCTACACCTTGCAGAACCGGCTGGTCATCCAACCCGGCGACCCGGCCCAGGCCGCCTCAGAACTTACGCTGGACACCAATGCGGTGACCGATCTGGCCTGGCTGAACCCCGGCGAATTCGCCTATGTCACCGCCGGCACCAATCTCGGGTATGCCCGGAAACAGCCCAACGGCCAATGGCAGTCGCACGATTTGCTCCATGGCAGCGCCATGGTCTCCCTGACGGCGGTGGACACCCACACCCTGGCGTGGTTGCAGGACCGGGTGATTTGCCACCTCGACTTGGCGGTGGGTTTGGCCGGTGCCAGCAACGCCGTGGCCCAAGCCCCGGCACCCGCCGCCGGGTTGCATCCGCCCACCAACGGCCTGATCCTCTGGCTGGACGCCGCCACCGTGGCGCAGGCTGACCAAACGCCCGTCACCGGGGTGGCTGACTTAAGCCCCGCCCGAAACGATGCGGTGCCCAACGTGAATCCGCCCACCTATAACGGCCCCGCAAGCCCCGGGGCCCTGAATGGCCGGGGCACCCTGCATTTCACTTCGGCGGATGCGCCCGCCCACGCGACCGGTTTGAAGACCCGCGCCAACCTCGACCTCACCGGCAAAAGCCCGCGCAGCATCTTTGCCGTCATGCGCCACACGGACAACGGCGTGATGCGGATCAATCTCGGGGATGTCACGCAACGCTGGGGCGGGTTTAATCTGGAAGATGACAAAAACTCCCTTTACCTGCCCCGCTATTGGAAAAACTGGGTTACCCGGATCGTCGTGCGGGCCCATGACTGGAATCTGGTGGAGGTGGTCGCCGACGGAACCCGCCATATGGCTTATGTCAACGGGGTGCTCCAATCCGTCAAGACCAACCAGATGACGACGGCGGCCGGGCCGGTTGAAATCGGGCTGCGCTCGGCGGGCAAAGGCGGCACGAATGCCGTGGGGGCGGATGGCGATTTTGCGGAACTGTTGATTTACCAGCACGCCATGGACGACGGGGACCGGCAACAAGTCGAACACTATCTCCAAGACAAATGGCTGGGCAACCGGCAACTCGCGCAGGGAAGCCCGCTGGTCTGGTGCAATCCCCAAATGACGGGGTTGACGGGCTTCAGCTATTCCCGGGTCACCGGGCAGTTCCTGCTGACCAAACTGGAAAATGGCCGCAGTTCCCTCTGGCGGTTTGACCCGGCGACGAACGATCCCACCCCCATCGCCGAAGCGGTCAATATCGTCAGCCCCCAATGGCTGGGCGACAACGGTTGCGGCTATGCCTGCTCCAATGCCGGAACCAACGCCGTGGTGCTCGAGGCCCCCCGGGGCGGGCAAAAATTCACCCTGCCGGTCCCCGGCAACCTCCGGTGGTTTCAAGCCACGCCGGAAGGCGATAAGTTATTGATCCTGGGCACCTTCAGCAATGAACCGGCCGAGGCCGTCTGGCAATATGACCTGGCAACGGGGAAATTGCGCCCGCTGGTGCCGGGATCGGATCATCCCTCGGCCCTGGCCCAAAACCTGGAGCCGTCCCAGACCACCCTCCGGCTGCCCTCCGGTCGGAACGTCAAATGCACCCTTTACGCGCCCCCCCAACTGGACGCGCACAAAAAATATCCGTTGGTGCTCGGCTACACCCATTTCGGCACGTTTGCGGACGGGGCGTTTGGCCGGATGTGGCTGCCGGCATTGGCCGCCTGCGGCGCGTATGTGGTGGTGGTGGACCGGGCGAGTTGGGACGGCGGCATTGAAAACTGGGGGGAGAACGTCGGCGGGGCGTATCAAACCCTGATCCAAAACCCGCACATTGACGCCGGCCGGGTTTACTTGTTTGCCGCCAGCAAGGAAACCCACTATTTGAGCGAGTTCGTCACCCAGGCGCCCAGCCGGTGGCGGGGCCTTATCCTCCTCAACCCTTCGGAACTTCCCGACTTTGCCGGCACCCCGCGCCTGGGATCCAAGCCCAAAATCTTGATCAGCGCCGGGGCGGAGGAACATGAAGAGACCCGCTTAATCAATTATCAAGATGATTCCCTGAAATCCGGGGTCATGGTGGATACAGAGGTGGCCGCCGGGGAAAGCCACATGTTTGTGGGGAACCTCGCCCAACTCGAACGCACCCGGGCCATGATGCACTTCATCTTTGAGGAATAAAACCATGAATAATATCAATTCATTAGAAACCGCCGGCCATGCGGGACCGGTTTCCAGCCGGGCGGGCGGCCGCACCACCACCGGTCGGTCCGAAGCTTTGCCGGCTCCTTACTGGATTCAATTTTTCATCCACTCGGGCGGGGCCATCCTGCTGATGGCGGCGCTGATCCGGTTCGTCATCGCGAGTGGCGACGCGCAAATTCTCTCGCGGCCCGACCCCCTGCTGGGGGTTCAACTCCGCTACGCCGTGCTGGCGGTCGGCATCATTGAACTGGCGGTTGCGTGGTTCTGCCTGTTTGGCAAATCGGCCGGCCTGCAATGCGCCTGGCTGGCCTGGCTGGGCACCAATTACCTGGTCTTTCAGGCCGGCTTGTTGTGGGCGCACTGCCATCCCCAGGGCACTTGTCTGGGCAGTCTCACCGACCCGCTCCACCTTGCACGTGGACTTACCGGGGACATTCTGGGGCTGTTGCCCCTGTATTTGATGCTGGGCGTTTATGCGGCGCTGGCGGTCATCCTGCTGCCGAGGCCGGCAAAAACGGCGACGACGACCAACCGCCACCCGCAACCGGTGGCCGCGAATCCCGGCGCACCCGAATCCGTTCCGGCGGCGTATGTCCGCTTTCTCAAAATCGCCTGCGCCGCCTGCGGCGGGCATATTGAATTCCCCACCAATTTTTTTGGCGAACAAATCCCCTGTCCGCACTGCCGGGCCGCCGTGACGTTGCAAAAGTCGGTCACCCTCAAAATGACCTGCCCCGCCTGCGCCGGCCACCTGGAATTTCCCGAACACGCCCTGGGGCAAAAAATCCCCTGCCCCCATTGCCAGACGGAGATAACCCTGACGAAATCGCCGGCGACGAGGTGACGTGGCTCTGAATTAAAAAATATGAATTTTCAGACGGAAATCAGAATTAACGGTCCGAAGACGAACCGCCGGGGACGACACGCAAACCCGTCCACCCGCCGGACCCGAAATCCCGGAGCCAAAGCCCCGCCGTGCGCCTTCACCCTCATTGAGTTGCTGGTGGTCATGGCCATCATCGGCATTTTGGCGGCGATGCTCCTGTCCGTATTGTCGAAGGCCAAATTGCGGGCCCAGCAGACCCAGTGTTTGAACAACCTCAAACAGATTAACCTGGCCAACAACATGTATATGAGTGACTTCCATGATTCCTGCCTGGCGTATGATGTGACCGGGAACCGGCTGTTGTGGATGGGACGGCTGATTGACTATCAGGGCCAGGTGGATGCCGTGCGGGTGTGTCCGGCGGCGAGTAATACCAATGTCCTCAAGGGCAGTTTTGGAACGGCGGACCGCGCCTGGCACTGGGATTCCAACCAACCGGCCAAGCGCTGGTATGGCAGTTATTGTCTGAACGGCTGGCTCTATTCGAATCTGGTCAATATCAAGGGCACCATGCCGGAGGCCGATCAGGGGAATATTTTCCAGATGGGCACGGCGGTCCCCAATCCGTCCCAAACGCCGGTGTTTGCCGATGGGGTCTGGGTGGATAGCTGGCCGCGCACCAATGATCCGCCGCCGGCCAACCTGTATCTGGGCGGGCACGGGAACGGTTTCAACGGTCCCCTGGGGCGAATGCTCATCGCCCGGCATGGCGGATTGCCGGCCAGCCGGGCGCCCACCAACATCAATCCCGACGCCCCACTGCCCGGGGCGATCAACGTCGCCTGCCTGGACGGCCATGTGGAATTTTCCAAGCTGGAAAACCTGTGGAATTATCACTGGAACCGGAACTGGGTGCCGCCCAATCCGCGCCCGCAATAAAAAATTTAACCATCAACAATGCCGTTAACTCAGTGCCAGAACCCTTTATATGAAAGCCAAAGCCAGAAGCCCAAAGCCGGCGGGAATCCGATCCGGCCCGGGGGATAATGGGGATGGGGATTCCGTCCCGTCCCCCGCCCCCCAAACCCGGCACCTGCGTCATCCATGAACTCGTTCCTCAACCACCTGCCCCAGCTCCCTGAATTGGCGCAGCAATCAAAATGGTCCGCCTCGGCCCTGGCCAAACAATGCGGGGTTTCCATGCGGACGCTGGAACGGCATTTTCTCAAGCACCTGGGAAAGAGTCCCAAGGCCTGGCTGAACGAGCAACGGCAATTGCAGGCCATCAAATTGTTGCGCGAGGGCAGTCCCGTCAAAGCGGTGGCCGGGGTGATGCATTACAAACACCCCAACCATCTGTCCAAGGATTTTAAAAAATTCTGGGGGGTGTGCCCCACCAACCTGTTGGCACCCGGGCAGGGGGAAAAAAGCTCAAATATCGTGATGATACAGTCGGGAATCGGCGCCTGACGCCCCCTTAACGCCGACCGTCAACCGCGGCTTTGCAGCAGAAATTATTAATCAAAAGAAACCGAAGGCCATGCATACATTTAAAACCGTTGAAAATGGGCGCCAACATTTAAAGGCCGGCCCCCGGCCACGGCTGGCACCCGCCGGCGTCACAGCGTTGATATTGTCCGTTTACGTTTGTCTGACGGCCGGGGGAGCGGATTTTAACCCCCAAGCCCCATTCGTTTTCGGAAGCTACCAGCCGGACGGATGGGGGGTTATACGATTCCCCGGGAGTTTGCCCGTTGAGAATGAGGGCGAAGCCTGGACCCTTGGCGGGATCGCAAAGGGGAACAGGCCGCCAGTGCCAAACCGGCAGGCGTCGCTCTTCGGAGATGAATATACGCTTCCGGGCGGCGATAAAACCGGGGTGGAATCGAGGGTGCGGGCATCTCAGCCCCCGCCGGAACCAACCCTGCGGCATAACCGGGAGGCAATGCGGCTGTGTGTGGCGGCCTACTTTGGCTGGCTGCTGGTGATCCTGGTGCGCTGGGTTTGGACCAAGCCCGGCATGACGGAAAAATGAAAGGCAACCAACCAGGGGAAAAATGGCCGGCCCGCCGCCCGGCTGTCGCATTTGTGTAGCTATTGGCGCGTTTATACAGAAGAAATAGCTTCCACGCCCGCACTCGGCCTGTTTAGCTGATAGCCATCATAATAAACACTTTAATGGTTAAAGCGGGATTCCCGCTGGGGGTGATCGTATTTGGAGTTACCTTGCTCGTTTGTTCCGGGGCGGACACCCCCCATTTGACGGCGGATTCCGTTCTCGGGGCCATGGTGAAATCCTCGGCCACCATTAAAAGTTTTTCCGCCGAGCTTTACGAATCGAGCCCCGCCGCCACCAGTTCCACCAATCCCGGCTCAGCGTGTTTGTATTTCCAAACGAATCATCCGGACGGACGGGTGGAATCGCGGGTGGAAGTGCGGATGACCACGGGCACCGGGGCGACCAATTCGACGATCACCATTCAAAATGGCGACGGGCTGTGGCTGCTGGCCAGGGGCCGGGCGATCAAGATGGAATTTTTCGGCTCGCAACTCGCCACTCTGAATCAATCCATGGCCACCATGCCGCCACCCGATAAGAACGGAATGAGCGCCACCGTCGAACAAGTGACGTTCCATGAAATCCCATGCTATCTGCTCACGGAAACCATGGACACGTCCCTGGCGGACACAACCAAGCATTTTATTCAAAACAGCGGCCTGGATAAAGTGGTGGGGGGCACCGCCCTGGACATCAACAAGCTGTTTCCGGTCAAATGCCGGTATTATGTCGGCCGTAATGATTATTTCTTATATTCCGTGCAGAAATTTGACAAGGATGACGCCAAGGTCAGTGAACTGACTTATTCCAAGGTTAAAATCAACCCGGTCCTGCCGGAAAATACGTTTAGTCTTCCCCAAGGCACGCAGATCATCATTGCCCGATCCATCAAGGAATACGTGGATGGTCTCGCGGCCGTTTATACCGGAAACCCAGCTTATGCAGCGGCGGCGGGCAAGCCGGTCGCCGGCTCAACCCGATATCTCGTGCTGATATTTTCCGTGGGATCGGCGCTGCTGGTGCTGTTTTATTTGTATAAAGATTTGACCGCCGAAAAAATCCGGGCGGACTAAACCCTTTGTGTGAAATTAATCCCACAAAAACCAAAGTGAGCCGGTCTATGTTTAAACGAAGACAGATAGTAATGTACGCACTGTTAGGCATCATGGTGGCCCTGATCACCTCCACCGCCCTGGCGGACGCGAATTCAGATTGTGTGGCGGGTTGCCTGCAAACCCTGAGTGACAACATGGTGATGGCGGGCGCGGTGGCGGCGGCGGCGATGGCGATCTGCCTGGTGGGCTGCTTCTTCTTTCCGGGGTGCGCCTTGTGCGCCCTGGGGGTGGCGGCCGGCCTGGCCGTGACGATGGGCATTCTGGCCGCGCAATGCCAGGCCTGCATCGGGCGTTGTCCGCCGCCGACGACACCGGCGGGGTGACCGGACCCACAGTTGGGAACCAAACCCGATGGGAAGCATGGCACCCACCCTGCGGTGGGTGCCATGTGGAAATTATGAATCAGAACAAATCAATTGAAGTCAGTCACTTAACCCGGCATTACCCCGGCCGGGGGGGGCTCGTGCGGGCGCTGGAAGATGTGAGTTTCGCCTGCGAACCCGGGGGCATTTATGGCATCGTCGGCCCGAATGGCTCGGGCAAAACCACTTGTCTGCGCCTGATCGCCGGCCTGCTGCATCCCACCTCGGGTTCGGTGAACCTCCAAGGGGCCGACTTGAGCCGGGATTTTGATAAATTCCGCGAGCAAGTGGGGTTTGTCTCCTGCACGGCCCAGCCTTATGAACGACTGACCCCCAGGGAGATGTTGACTTTTTGCGGGCGTTTGGCGGGGTTGGAGGAGGCGTTGGAACCGAAAATCAATTCACTGATCAGCGACTTGGGTATCACCGAGTTTCAGGATCGCCGTTGCGGCGCCTTGTCCACCGGCATGCGGCAGCGGGTGGCCATCGCCCGGGCGCTGGTTCACAATCCCGGGATTCTCATTTTTGACGAACCGCTGACCGGCCTGGACATCGTGGCCCGGCGGAGTTTAATGGATCAATTACTGGAATTGAAAAGTTCTCAGAAGACGTTGTTGTTGTCCACCCACATCCCCGAAGAAGCGGAAAAGCTGTGCGACCATTTGTTCATCTTGAACCAGGGCAAATTGGTGGAAGCGGGCACGGTGGAGGAACTCAAGGACAAGTATCTGACCGGCAGCTTGGAAAATGTCTTGCTCACGGTGCTGACCGGAGGCCGGAAAACTGACGGACACCCCCTGGCCCACCCATGAACTGGCACAAACTCTCCATCATCAGCGGCAAGGAATTGCTTAGTTTCTCACGGGACCGGCGGACGTTGTGCGCGTTGCTGGTGTTTCCCGTATTGGTCACTCCGGGGTTTGTTTATATGTTCCGCCTGGCGCTGCACAACCCCAAGGTCGCCCCCATGCTGGTGTCGGGTCTGTTTGAATGTCTGCCCATCTTTTTTCTGAGCCTGGTGGGCCATATCGCCTTTGAAATCACGGCCGGCGAAAAAGAACGCGGGACCATGGAGACAACACTGACGCTGTTCGCCACGAGAACCGAACTGGTGCTGGGAAAATATTGCGCGGTGGTCACGGCCAATCTCATCGTGGCCGCGATTGTGCTTTTCTTTCTCCTCATTTCCCTCCTCAGTGCGGCGCTCGTGTCATCCACCCCGGTCACCTGGTCGGGGTTTAGTCTGATTGGCTTCAAAGCCGGCCTGAGTTATCTAACCTCGGTGACGTATTTTGCGATTGTCTACCCCGCCATCCTCATGCTGATCGGATTATTTGCACGCAGTATGAAGGAGGCGTTCAGCTATCTGGGCCCGATCATGCTGCTCAGTATTCTGTCCACCATCGCCCCCCTTTATGGCATCGGGCTGTCGCCACTGACCCTGTTGGTGCCCGGGCTAAATTGCCTGCTGCTGGTACAACAGTATTTCAACTCGTCAGTGGATTGGATGGACTGGATGATCCTGTTCTGCACCGGGATTGTGTATGCCTTTGCCTGCCTCAAGGGCGCCATCTTCCTGATAAAACGCGATGCGGTCTTAAACCGGACCTAGCCCGGACTCCTGATTCGATGAAAAATTTCCTCCACATCACGGGCCTGGGAATGCTGGCGGGGCTGTGTGCCTTCATGGGACAGGACAAGCTGTCCCTCCGCTCCGCCTTTGCCCCGGTGGCCGCCCGGAGTTCCGGCCCGGAGACTTCCAAATACCAGGGGATCGGACTGGCCGACGCCCTCCAGTTTTATTACCGGCCCAACGTGTTGTTTTTGGACGTCCGCGACCCCGCTTACTTTTCCCACGGCCACATCACCGGGGCGATCAACGCCATGATCAGCCAGACGCCCGCCGACGCGCCCGTGCTGAACCTGATTAAACAGCACAGTTATTGTGTCATTTACTGCAGCAATTCCGGTTGCGGGGCCGCCGCCGCCAGCGCCCTGCGGCTGAGTCAACTGGGGGTGACCAATCTGCTGGTATATTCCGGCGGGTGGGAGGAATGGGCGGCGTGCCACCTGCCCGCCACCGTTCCGGAGGACCAGCGCTTATGAAAGGGCTGTTGCATTCCCGTCCGATCGGCCTGGCCTTGACGTTTTTATTGGGCCTGGTGTTTCTGGTGTCCGGCATCACCAAAATCACCGCCCTGGACGCTTTTTATGACACGCTCAACCAGTTGAACATCCTGCCGCCGTTGGTGCGCGGGTGCGTTCTGCTGTTTCTGCCGGGAATCGAGGTGGCCCTGGGCTTCTGCCTCCTGTTCCGGACCCGGGTTCATGACGCGGCCAGCCTGGCAGCGGCGCTGCTGGTTGGATTCACCCTGGTGACCGCCTTTCATTACGTTCAAGACCCGCACGGCTCGTGCGGCTGCGTTCATATTCCCTGGTTGAAGCGGTTGGATGATCCATTGTTCGCGGTGATCCGGGACTGCGGTCTGCTATTGATATCGGTCCTGGTCTGCAAAAATTCCAAAATACTGAATAACGCCAACCGCGCTGTTATTTAACGACCACGCTGCGGCCCCCAGGAAACGAATGGTCACCACCGGGTTGGTGGTGGAAATGGACTGCGGGTTTGGGCCAAGCCCGGCATGACGGAAAAATGAAAGGCAATTAACCCGGGGAAAAATGGCCGCCCCGCCGCCCGGCATGTCGCATTTGTGTAGCGTTTGGCGCGTTTATACAGATGGAATGGCTTTCCGGCATACACGCGATCTGTTTTACTGATGGCAATCTGAATGAAAATTTCCAAGGGCTGGAGTTTTGCCCCCGTTAAGCGAATGGTCACCACTGGATTGCTGGTGGGAATGAGTTGCGGGTTCGCCCGCGGCGCCCGCGCCGGAGATTCCCGGATGGATGCCTTATATAAAGCCTTTTTGGGAAATCCCGCGGCGGCCACTTATGCCACCTTCGCCCGCGAGGTGCTGATTCCCGAACGGTCGGAAACCAATCGGGAGGTCACCCTGCCGGACGGCAAAAAGCTGACGCTCAACTTTAATTCCCGGGACTACTTTGCGTTCGTCAAATCAGGGGACCGCTTTCTGGCGGCCTATTCGGCCAAGCCGGGTTTGACCAACCTGTCCGCCCTCGGGCAGGCGGACCGGCTGGCCGGTTATGACGGCCAGGAACACTGGGTAATGGAGTTGGGCGCGGCCATTCAACTGCAAAACACCGCCCTGACCAATGTGCCCGGGGCGGTGACGAGTTATCACCGGCTGACGGTCATTCCCGGCGGCGGCAACCGGGGCCCGGGCAATGGCGGGGTGGCGCTGCAGGACATCTTCGGCCTGGCCATTGAAGGCTATTCGGTGCTCAACCTCGGCTGTGGCTTTCCATTGTCGGCGGCCCCGGTGCCGGCGGGTGCCGGCCAGCTATCGCTGCTCGACCCGCTGACCCGGCCATTTTCCGCACAACTGGACGCCGGCACCGGCCGGACACCCGGCCAAATCCAATATCATCTGCCGGATGCGGACGTGAACGTCGGCTTGGACCCGTCGGCGGACTGCGTGACCGTGGACATGCTGGTCCAGCAAAAAGTGGTGCATCGCACCCGCTACCAATTATCCTCGGTGGGAACCCTCCCCCCGGAAAAAGCCGCCGCCCTGTTTTCCTGGCATTCTCATGATGACAACGGGAAGGTGCTCGCGTTTCTTGTTGCCAATGGCACCACTTCCGAAGCCGAAATCCGCGCGGGCAAACTGGTGCCGCTGCGGAAAATTTATGATCTACCGTCCGTCGGCGGACAGAGGGTTCCCCCGGCCCGAAAGCCGTTTATTTTCCTGCTTTTCGCACTGACCACGGCGGGTGCCATTTGGTTGGTGCGAAGTGTGACGAATCAAAACAAACCAAATCCAAGAGAAAGTGAGTGAATCAAAATGAAACAAATCAAAAAATCCCTCCTGACCATCGGGGTGCTGGCGGTCGGAGTGACGGTCGTCAGCGCCTGCTACATGACCATCTACCCGGTGTGCGAACCCGCCGGCACGGTGGTGCTGACGGATTGGTCCATCATCTTACCCTGCCATCAGGTTACGGAACAAGTGGTCACGGGGGCCGACGCCTACTATCCGGAAAGCGTCATCGTTTCCTGTGGTGGCTATTCGGAAACCACGGCCGGCAACTTGTATCATATCTCCAACGTGGTGCCCTTGATCGAGATTACCGCCAATCCGTTTCCGTGGCCGAACACTAATATTTGTGACGTCGTGTCCACGCCGGTGGGAACCACGACCATTGTCTGTGCCGGGGATGTGGCCGGAGGCGCCCCCTGCCCCGCTTGCGAATAACCCATCACCTGCAACCCGTCGCCCGCCGGTCAAAATCCCCGGGGATATTGGCCGGCGGGCGACCATGCCGGGTTGCCCGGAATTCGCCGCCCGTGGCAGCCACCCCCGCTCCCGTATAGGACAAGTGGTTGGCCTTCGGGAATTTCACGGGCTCGGTCCGGGGTGAATTTTGAAAATGATTCGTTACTTTAGACGCTCGGCGGCCGGGTTGCTGCTCATCACAGGCGCGGCGAAAATCATCAGCGCCGGCGGCCACGCCCGGATTCTCGAGGCGACCGATCCGGTGCTGTCGTTGACCTTCCGTGAGGTATTTTGGATGGTCGGCGGCCTGGAGGTGCTGGTGGCGCTCTATTGTTGGTGGGGCCGGCGACCCGTCGTGGCGGTGGGGTTGGTCGCGTGGCTCGCCAGCATGTTCGTGATTTACCGGTTCGGCCTGGTCTTGGTGGATTATCACCGGCCCTGCAGTTGTCTGGGCAACCTCACCGATGCCCTGCCGATTTCCCCACAATCTGCGGCAACCCTCCTGAAAATCATCCTGGGTTACTTGCTGCTGGGCGGTTACACGTCCTTGTTCCTTCTGTGGCAAGGCCGGCGCAAAGGCTCATTAAGACCGGGACTTTTAGCCATGGATTTTCCGGCGCGGATCGGGGGCGGCAGGCAAAAGCTGGAAGGCTGATAAATTGAAACGGGAAGGCGCATGGGATCGGTGACGAAATGGACGGGAGGTCCTTCAGAAATATTTTCAAATTTTTACGTTTTTTTGGCAGAACGCGGTTTTTCGCCCGTAATAGTATTATAGCCAGCAGTATTTTCTTTGGGGGCGGCGATCCCGTGCGGGCCGCCAGCCGCCAAGCCAAAGGCCTAGAAATGAAAAATAAGAACCATGCAGCCTCCGGTGCGCCATTGAAAACAGGCGATTTTCATGGGCGCAGTCGCGGTTTCACCCTGATTGAACTTCTGGTGGTCATCGCCATCATCGGTATTTTGGCGGCACTCCTGCTGCCGGTGCTGAGCCGGGCCAAGGATGCCGCCGTCCGCACCACGGACCTGGCCAACCTCAAGCAGATGATGGTCGCCACGCACCTCTATGTGGCGGATAATCAGGACACGATGCCCTGGCCGAATTGGGCGTCGGGCGACCAGCCGGGGCGGGCCGGGTGGCTTTACACCCCGCCAAGCAGTTTGGTGGTGCAACCGGCGGGCGACTCGCCGTTTAAAGTGGCCACCGGCCTCTTCTGGCCGGTATTGCATGATACCCGAATCTTTTTTTGCCCCATGGACAACACGAACAGCCCGTTGTTCGCCCAGCGCGCCCAGCAAATCTCGAGCTATGCGATGAACGGCGCCGTCTGCGGTTACACCAACGTCCTGTATCCATCGGTAAAACAGGGACGCCTGAATCCCGCCAGCATCATCTTTTGGGAAACGGATGAAAAGCAGCCGTCGAACTTCAATGATGGGGCGAATTACCCGAGCGAGGGCGTGAGCCGACGGCATGACCAGGGCGGCATCTTTGGCGCGGCGGACGGGTCGGCGGGCTACATTAAATTCGTGGAATGGTATGCCGAAGAGGCGGATACGGACAAAAACCGGCTGTGGTGCTATCCCGGCAGCGCCAACGGGCGGTGAAAACAGTGAATCCATGAGCAAAACCATCAGACAGATTGCAGCCGGCCATTCCGACCTGTGGCTGGCGGTGGCGGCGGTGGCGGGCATCCTGGTCTGGCGCGGTTGGGTGGTCGCCCACCGGCCGGCGCACGCCCGGGAAATTGCCGATGAAATCAGCGCGGTCTGGCATCATCCCGGAGATCTGCACCCCAACCACGCCAACACTTATATTGTCTTCGACCAGCCCACCGAATCCGGCGTGGGCCTGTTTTTTTCCAGTGTGTCCGGTGGCACGAAAAAACTGATCTGTCAGCAGGCGGAACAAAGCTGGTCCTGGCAATTATTCGGCGGGTTGGGTTGGTCGCCGGATGACGGCTGGTTTGCCTGTGCACTGCCACCCAATGATCCCAAACAGCCGGCGGAGGAAATCATCATTGTCAATGGGGTCACCGGCGAGGGGGTGGTAAAACTGAAAGCCAGCCAATTACTGGGCGATTTTGCCTGGCTCACCCCCAATTCCTTTGCCGAGGTTTCCTGGGATGGGGACAGTCATGACCTTACGGTGGTCGAACAGGTCCGGGAGGGGGACTGGGAAGAGAAGTCCGTTATAAAGAAAATTGGCGGCAAGAATATGACGGCGCTGACCGCCACGTCCGCTCAATCGGTGGCTTGGCGGGAGGGGGACAGCCTCTGGTCGCTGGACCTGGCCGCCCCCACTCCGGAAAAAATCTGGGAAGCCACGCCCACCAACAAGCTGGTGGATTTCACCTATTCACAAGCGGACAAGGAGTTCGCTTTGAATTGCAGCGATGCCACCGGACAATATCTCCTCCGCTTTTACCCGCCGACCCACTGGCTGGGGGATGGCGGCCGAATCAAGGGTCCCGGGCCGGACCCCATTCCGGGCGTGACTTGGTATCAAAAGGCGCCGCACTACGCCTATTGCGGCCAGTCTGAAGGCATGAACGCCCTTTACATCAAGCACAACACCAATTCAGAATTGACCCGCCTGCCCTGGCCGGGCGACATTTATAAGTTCACCCTGAACGGCGACACTTTATACATCTCCGGCGACACGACCAACCTTCCCCCCGGCGTTTGGGCATACAATCTCAACTCCGCCGATTTATACTTTGTGGGCACCGCCCTGGATTGCCCGTTGAAATATGCCGGCCTGGCCGCGCCGGCGAGCGGAATGATCACAAACGCGGCGGGACGGGTGAAACTCTACCATTTATGGGGGCCGGCCGTGGTTTCCGCCGGGAAGAAATACCCCTTGATCATCAACCAGAGCACTTTGGGCGGCCCGTATCCGCACATTGCCGCCAGCATGGGTTATTATTTTGCCACGGTTCACCGCCCCGGGTGGTTCGAGGGTTTGGATAGTTGGGGTGAGGATGTTCAGGGTCTTTATAATATTCTCGCCCAAAAACCGGACATCGACCCGCATCGCGTTTTCTTGAGCGGCAGCAGCGCGGAAACCGTTGCTTTATGCCAACTCCTCACCGAAAAGCCAGACCAGTGGGCGGGGGCGTTTCTGCTCAGCCCCTCCGTGCTGCCGGATCTGGACGCCGTGCATCTGACCAGCCTGTTCGTCGTCGCGGGGGCAAATGACGGGGATGCCATCAAACGATTGACCGCGTTCCAAAACCGGGCGACCGACGAAGGCATCTTCGTCAAATTGGTGTTTTTGAGCGGGGCCGGGCATATAACTCGTTCCCTTAACAGTGAACGCGAGCAGTTGGAACAAGGGGCCGCCTTCCTGTCCGAAAACTGACCAGAGCCCATGAAACCGATGGCCGCCAAACTAACCCGGGCCTTCACCGATTCCGCCGCCGCGCTGCTCGCCGCCCTGGCCACGGCGCTGTTCCTCGGCAATGACGCCTCCGCTTCAACGGCATCGCCCCACGAGCTGATATTCAGGATATCCTTGAAGGAGTTCTTTGGGATCTTCGACACCGTCACGCTGGCGGTGCTGCTGGGTATTCTAATCCTGCGGTCGCCCGGATTGAAATTGACGCTGATCTTCTGGTTTGCCATTAACACGGCCCTTTACCGGGGCATTGTGCCATGGCAGGGCGGACACATGGGCGGCTATCTTGGCCCCCTCGCACACACCTTCAACCTGTCCGCAGGGCTCACCAACCGCCTGTTGAGCGGTGTGTTTCTTTACCTGTTGGCGGGGAGCGCCGCCCTGCTGATCTGGAACCTGCTGATGCGACCCCGGGAAATTCCATGGGCCACGGTCTGCCCTCATTGCGGTGGGCAGATCGCCTTTTCCGCCGCCAACTCCGGTAAAACCATTTTATGCCCGCATTGCCGTAAAGAAACCCGTTTACGAGAACCCGATTTGCTGAAAATGGCCTGCCCCGCCTGCGCCGGGCACCTCGAGTTTCCCGATTATGCGCAGGGCCGGAAAATTCCCTGTCCCCACTGTCATTTAGAAATCATCTTGCAAAAAATGGGGTGAAGAGTATGGGGGGAAAGGATTGATTGGGTTAAAAGCGTTAAAATTTCGATGCCAACCGGAAATAGGGTCGGGGTCGGGACGCGCCCGGCGGTAATAATTTAGCGGTAATTTAGCTGTTGCCCCCGGGGCTTTTTCTGTTATGCTGTCAGTTCTCTTGACCGGTTTCGGTCCGGGGATAACGGCCTTGAATTCCGCCCTCGGGTGAGGGGGGAGCGGCCACAATAACATATAATCAATCCCGTGTTCCGCGGGATGCCCCGAAAAATTGCGGGGTCTCAACCAAAGGAAAAACGTGTTAAGTATTGGCGTAAAAGAACTGTTGGAATCCGGTGTCCATTTCGGCCACCAAACGAAGCGTTGGAACCCGAAGATGAAGCCCTTCATCTTTGATGCGCGCAACGGCATTCACATTATTGACCTGAGCCAGACGCTCACCCAGTTGGAAAAGGCGGTGGATTTTCTCAATGTCACCGTGCGCAAAGGCGGCAAAGTTCTCTTTGTGGGCACCAAAAAGCAGGCGCAGCAGTGCGTCACCGACACCGCCAAGGAATGCGGCCAGTTTTATGTCACGGAACGCTGGCTCGGCGGCACCATGACCAATTTTAACACCATCAAGACCTCCATCAAGCGCCTCAAGGAGATCGAGAAGATGGAAGCCGACGGTTCCATCAACAATTACGTCAAGCAGGAGCAGGCGGTCATCCGCCGCGAAGTGGCCCGGCTGCATAAGTATTTTGACGGCATCCGCCAGATGGACAAGCTCCCCGCCGCCTTGTTCATCGTGGACATCAAGCGCGAGCACAACGCCGTGGCCGAAGCCGTCAAGCTCAAGATCCCCATCGTGGCCCTGGTGGACACCAATTGCGATCCCGACTTGGTGGACTATCCCATCGCCGCCAACGACGACGCCATCCGCTCCGTCCGCACGATCATGGCCACCGTCGGCCAGGCGATCACCCAGGCCAACGCCGAGTTTGAATCCAAACGCGCCCGCCGGCCGGATACTGATCCCGCCGCCGCCCCCGCCCCCGTGACGGAAGGCCAGCCCGCCGTGACGCCCGAAGCCGTGGCCGCCCCCGTGACGGCCCCCGCCCCGGAAGCGCCCGTGGCCGCCGCGACCGTCTAAATGGTGATTTAGGCGGCGGAACGGGGTTCCGCCGCCGTCCTTCCCCTTTATTTTAAATTATATGGCTGAAATTACACCTGCTGCCGTTGCCAAGCTGCGCGAAATGACCAGCGCCGGCATGATGGAATGCAAAAAAGCGCTCACCCAAGCCCAGGGCGACCTGGATGCCGCCGTGGATATTCTGCGCAAATCGGGCGCCGCGAGTGCCGCCAAAAAAGCCTCGCGCGACGCGAATGAGGGGCTCATCGCCCAATACATACTGCCCGGCGGACAGGCTGGCGTGTTGGTGGAAGTCAATTGCGAAACCGACTTTGTCGCCCGCAACGAAACCTTCCGCGCCTTCTGCGATGACCTCGCCAAAAAAATCGCCCAGGATCCCACCGTGAACCTGGAAGCCGACCGGGAAGCCGCCGTCGGCCGGATCGGCGAAAACATCAAGATCACGCGCCATGCCCGGTTGGACGTGGCCGGCAACGGTCTCGTGGCCGCCTACATCCACACCGGCGCCAAAGTCGGTGTGCTGGTGGAAGTCGGCGCCGGCAAGGCCGAAACGACCGGACGCGATGAGTTCAAGCAACTCGTCAAGGACATCACGTTGCAAATCGCCGCCGGCCATCCGCAGGTCGTTTCGCGCGAAGCCGTGTCAGCGGAAGTGATCGCGAAGGAACGCGAAATCGCCGCCCAATCGGACCGCTTGAAAGGCAAGCCCGCCGCCGCCATGGAAAAAATCCTGGCCGGGGTGTTGGACAAGTTTTTCCAGACCTACTGCCTGGTGGACCAGGGTTTTGTGAAGCAGAATTCCGAAGTCAGCGTGAAGGAACATGTCGCCCAGGTTGCCAAGCTGCTCGGCGACGAAATCACCATCCGCCGGTTCGTGCGGTTCCAAGTGGGCGAAACCGCCGCTTAAGCGGCCGCCGCAACATTTCCACAAGGCGTCCTTCGGGACGCCTTTTTTATTGGGGGGCCGGGCCGGTCGTGGCGCTGGTCACCGCTCAAGGATGGTTCAGACCAGCGTGAATCCAAAACTTCATTCCGCCTCGACCTTCAAAGTGGAAGCCCGGGCGGTGCGGCGCTCGGCGCGGTTTCCGGTCGGGGTGTAGAGATGTCGCAACGAGCCGGGTGGAAACGAGGCGGCGCTCAGGGACTTTTCCTCGGCATTCAGAATGCGCAAGCCGGCGCGAACCACCTCGCTGGAGTTGTGGTAACGGTCGCTCGACACCAACTGTTCGATCATTTCTTCGAAATGCTTGGTCAAGGCGATGTTCATCGGGTTTAAGCTGGAATAGATATCATCTGTTGTCAACTACGCCGGTTTCCATTGCTGGTTTCCATGGTCATGCGGTGGCTTCGCGATTTCGCTTCGTTCCGACGTCCGGCATTGTCGCAGGCGATGCGACCGCAAAGTTTTTCGATTCACGCCGGGGGCGGCGGCTTGGTAAGGTGGAGGCATGAACGCAAGCAATGGGAATGACGTTGGTCAAAAATCCGAATCCACCCGCGGGTTCTGGGCGCTCTTTATCACCCAGTTCCAGGGGGCCTTCAGCGACAACGTGCTGAAATGGCTGGCCATTTATCTGGTCACCGGCCTGGGCCTATCCAAAGGGGACCGCGACCAGTTGGTGAGCGTGGTGGGCTTTCTGTTCGCCGTGCCGTTCATCGTGTTTTCGATGCCCGCGGGGTTTCTCGCCGACCGTTTCAGCAAACGCACGGTCACCCTCGGGGTCAAGGGCTTTGAGCTGCTGGTGATGTCGCTGGCGATGTGGGGTTTGGCCGCCAACCACCTTTACCTCACCCTCACCTGCGTGTTTTTAATGGGCATCCACAGCGCCTTTTTCGGCCCCTCCAAATACGGGCTGCTGCCGGAATTGTTGCCGGAGAAAAAACTGTCCTGGGGCAACGGCGTGCTGGAACTCGGCACGTTTGTCGCCATCATCGGCGGGACGGTGACCGGCGGAGTGCTATACGAACACTTCAAGGGGCGGCAGGGTTGGCCGGGCCTGATCCTGATGGGGCTGGCGGTCCTGGGGATGGGTTCCGCGTTGGGCATCACGAAAATCCCCGCCGCGAATCCGGCCAAGTCCTGCCAACCCATCCTGGTGGATCTGGCGGGGCAGATCCAAAAAATCCGCCGGGACCGGGTGTTGTGGCTCGCCATGGTGGGCAACACCTACTTCTTCGCCCTGGCCGCCCTCATTCAACTGCTCATCGTCACTTACACCGCCGATGCCCTCGGCATCAACGATGCGCAAAAGAGCAGTTACCTTCAGGCGGCCACCGCCATCGGCATCGGCCTGGGGAGCTTTGCGGCCGGGTATCTCTCCGGGGGGAAAATTGAATACGGCCTGATCCCGCTGGGTTCGGTGGGCTTGACGGTCTGTGCCGCCCGGCTCGGCCGCCCGGGGCTTTCCTACACTTCGGCGGCGGTGGATCTGTCGTTGCTCGGTTTTTTCGGCGGGTTTTTCATCGTGCCGATTGCGGCCCTGTTGCAACACCGGCCGGCCCCGGACAATAAAGGCGGCGTGCTGGCGACCGCCAACGTCCTGTCCTTCGCGGGCATCGCCCTGGCCTCCGGCGTCTATTACGAATTGTCCGCGAAGCTCCAATTCACCCCGGCCCACATCTTCCTGATCCTGGCCGGGGCCACGCTGGCGGCCACGGTCTATGTCACCGTGCTCCTGCCGGATTCGCTGTTGCGCTTCGTGCTGTGGGGCGTGACCCATTCGTTATACCGCATCCGCGTGGACGGCCGCGACCACATCCCGGCCCGGGGCGGGGCGCTGTTTGTGTGCAATCACGTTTCGTGGATGGATGCCCTGCTCCTCATCGCCGCCACCGACCGACCGGTGCGCTTCATGATGTTCAAGGACATCTATGACCAGCCCTGGATGAAGCCCTTTGCCAAAATTTTGGGCGTCATCCCGATCTCCTCCGAGCAGCGCCCGCGCGAACTGATCCAATCCCTGCACGCGGCCGGCGCGGCCATCCAGAACGGCGAGGTCGTCTGCATTTTTGCCGAGGGGCAGATCACACGCATCGGCCAACTGCTGCCGTTCCGGCGCGGGATGGAGCGCATCATGAAGGACACGGAGGCGCCGGTCATTCCCGTGGCGCTGGACGGGGTGTCCGGCAGCCCGTCCAGTTTCAAGCAGGGCCGGTTCGTCTGGCGGCTGCCGGCGCACATTCCACACCCCGTGACGGTGAGTTTTGGCCGGCCGCTGCCCGCCACCACCACCGCCTTCGCGGCGCGGGCGGCCGTGCAGGAATTGATGGCCTCCGCCTGGCGGCATCGCCGCGACCGGATGAAAACGCTGCCCCGCAAATTCATCAGCACCGCCCGGCGCTTTCCATTCCGGTTCGCCATGGCCGACGCCCAAACGCCGAACGTTCGTTTTGGCGGCGCCCTCGTCAAAACCCTGTTTCTCGCCCAGCGCCTGAAGTCCGCGTGGTCGGGCCAGCCGATGGTCGGGTTGCTGCTGCCGCCCAGCGTGCCGGGTGCGCTGGTGAACTGGGCCGCGTTGATATCCGGCAAGGTGCCGGTAAATTTAAATTATACGTTGTCGGAAGCCGCGCTGGCCTCGTGCATCCAGCAATGCGACCTCAAAACGGTCGTCACCTCGCGGGCGTTTCTGGAGAAGGTGAAGCTGACGGTGCCGGGCACGGTGATTTATCTGGAGGACGCCGCCGCCCGGCCGTCGGCGACGGAGAAAATCAAGGCGCTGTTGAAAGCGTGGCTGCTGCCCGCGCGCTGGATCGAGGCCTCGTTCCGCACCAGTCCGCCGCCGGCGGTGGAGAATCCCCTGGACGCGCCCGCCACGGTGATTTTCTCCAGCGGCAGCACGGGCGAACCCAAGGGGGTGATCTTGTCGCACTACAACATCGGCTCGAATATCGAGCAGATGGAACAGGTGTTCGCCCTGAACGCCCGGGACCGATTGCTGGGCGTGCTGCCGTTTTTTCATTCCTTCGGCTTCACCGGCACGCTGGCGCTGCCCGGCGCGCTGGGGGTGGGTGCGGTCTTCCATCCGAATCCGCTGGACGCCAAATCCATCGGCCACCTGGTGCAGTCGCACGCGGTGACCTTTGTGCTGGCCACGCCGACGTTCCTGCAACTGTATATGCGCGGTTGCGCACCGGAACAGTTCGGCAGCGTGCGGATCGTGGCCGTGGGGGCGGAGAAGCTGCCCGACCGCGTGGCGCTGGCGTTTGAGGAGCGTTTTGGCGTGCGGCCCCTGGAGGCGTATGGCTGCACGGAATGTTCGCCGGCGGTGGCGGTGAACACCCCGGATTTTCGCGCGGCGGGCGTGCATCAGGTCGGGGCCAAGCGCGGGAAAATCGGGCATCCGCTGCCCGGGGTTTCGGTGCGCGTGGCGGACCTGAACGAGCCCTTCAACGGGGTTTCGCTGCCGCCGGGGGCGGCGGGGTTGCTGCTGGTGCGCGGTCCGAACGTGATGGTCGGTTATTTGGGGCGGCCGGACAAAACCGCCGAAGTGCTGCGCGACGGCTGGTATGTCACCGGCGACGTCGCCACGCAGGACGAGGACGGGTTTCTGCAAATCACCGACCGCCTGAGCCGGTTCAGCAAGATCGGCGGCGAGATGGTGCCGCATATCAAAGTGGAGGAGAAACTGCATGAACTGGCCGGCGTGACCGAACAGACCTTTGTCGTGACGGCCGTGCCGGACGAGAAAAAGGGCGAACGCCTGGTGGTGCTGCACAAACTACCCGCCGGGACATTGCCGGCGGTGTGGGAGAAACTGACGGCGTGTGACCTGCCAAATTTATGGAAGCCGCGACCGGACCAGTTTTTCCCCGTGGCGGCGTTTCCGCTGCTGGGCACGGGCAAGCTGGATCTGCGCCAGGTGCGCGAGCAGGCGCGAACCCTGGTCGCGACACTGGACGCCACCGCCCGATAAATCGGCCCGACCGGCGTTCAGGATTCGGGCGGCCCCGAAATGAACGGCTTTCATGCTTGAAAAGCCCGGCATTTCGGCAGATTCAACTGGCGCATAATTTCGATATGTGCCCATGAGTGGCCGCTGAATCGCTCGACAACGAGGAGCGCATCAGCTTATCCTTTTTGCGCACATGCCGCCATTCACGCTGCCCTCCGATTATCCCCGCATCCTGCGAGTGAATAATTTTCAAGAATTGGTGACCACACGCTTCGCCAATGGCGTCAACGCGCTCTGCTGGGAACGCCGATTGGAGGGCGATTTCGGCGAGGTCGTGGAGCGACTCGGCCCGGGCGAGGCGATTGCTACCATTGACGACGCCCGGCTGCTGGCGCTGCCGGTGAGTGCGGCGGGTCGCGTCGCCATCGCGAATCTTCTGGCCGATCAGCGACGGCTCCGGGGGCTCAACCTGGACCCGGCGCTCAACTGCATCCACGGCTATCCGCGGGACGAGACCCATGAGCCGGTGGCCACGGATGTATTTTCCTTCCACGCCGACAGCGCCACGGTGGAAACGGACACCTGGCTGTGCACCTATTACGGGCCGTCCAGTGAGGGTCTGCGCAACAAGGAGGCGCGGCGGCGCGTGGACGTGCCCGCCACCCGCGCGGAACTCCTCCGGGGTTTTGGCGGGGAGGATAATGAAGCCTTCCGCTCCTATTTGAGTGAGCACTGCTACGATCTCCACTACGAGCCCCTCGCGGAGGCCCGGCCATTTGCCTTTGGCTGCGGCAATCTTTGGCGCATCGCCGTGGCGTGGCCGGGCAGTCCCGTGCCGCCCTGCATTCACCGTGCGCCGGAAACTTTCCCCGGCCAGCCCGCGCGGTTGTTGCTGATCAGTTAGCCAATTTGGATAAACCGGAGGTGAGCAGGTAGAGAATCGAAATAGGATTTATACCACCCTGCTTACCCCGTGTAAGCAGGGGTTTTTATTTCCCTGACCCTTGGCCCAATCCCTGGCGGAGGCGGGCGCGCAACCCCTCGTGGTGCGCGCCAACCTCCGAACCGTTCGGTCGGATCGGCGTCGCCACAGTGGCCGGTTCCGGCTTTAAAAATGAATTTGATGTTCCAGGCAGTAAGCGGCGTTGCCGACGTATTTTTCGGCCCAGGATTTGAGCTTGGCCCGCTCGTCCGGCGAGAGTTTGCGCACCACTTTGGCGGGCGCGCCGAGCACGAGTGAACCGGCGGGAATTTTCATCCCCTGCGTCACCAGCGCCCGGGCGCCAATCAGGCATTGCCGGCCCACCACCGCGCCATCCAGGATCACGGCGCCCATGCCCACGAGCGTTTCATCGCCGATTTTGCAGGCGTGGACGATGGCCCCGTGGCCCACGGTGACCCAGTTGCCCAGCACGCAGGGGAAATCATCGGCCAGATGGAGGACGGCGTTGTCCTGGACGTTGGAATGGTGCCCGACAACGATGCGGTTGATGTCGCCGCGCAGCACGGCGTTATACCAGACGCTGGCATGGGCGCCAAGGGTGACATCGCCGATGACCACCGCGCCCCGGGCCAGGTAAACGCCCCGGCCCAGTTTGGGGGTGCGGCGCAGATGGGTGTCGAGCTGTTGGGTCAGATGACTCATGGCCGATAAATACCACAGGGAAGGGAAACTTCAAATTTCAAACGGAAAAATCCAACCGCCAAGGAAAAACCCGGCGGACCGGACATCCGCCGGGTTCATCCCGGTTCCTCTCGCACTCATTGGACGAGTCAATTTTGCTTTTATTCAAGGCGGTGGCGGCGGGGATGGTTTATAGTGCGCGCATGAACAAGCCGACCAAAGTCGCGCCGAAACCAAAACTGCCGCGTTCTTTCAAGGATTTGACGCCGGCGAAGCATTTCGCCCCGGCCAAATTCTTCCGCGAACTGGTGTTGAAAGCGCTGCTCACGCCGCGCCGGGGGGAGACGCATCAGCCGGTGTTTCCGAAGCTGAAGCCGGGCGAGGTCGCGATCACGTGGATCGGGCATGCTTCCTTCCTGATTCAGTTCACGGATTTGAACGTGTTGATTGACCCGAATTTTGCGAACTGGCTGTTTTTGCTCAAGCGCATCAAGCGGGCGGGGTTGAAAATCAAGGATTTGCCGCCCATTGACGTGGTGCTGCTGACGCACGCGCATTTTGATCATTTTCACCGCCCGACGCTGCGGCGGCTGCCGTATCCGAAAATCGGGATCATGCCGCGGGGGGTGGGCAGTCTGGCGCACAACCTGGGCTTTTCGCGGGTGATCGAACTGGATTGCTGGGAGAGCTTTGCGCAGGGCAAGTGGAAGGTGACGTTCACGCCGAGCAAGCACTGGGGGGCGCGGATGTTGCATGACCTGCACCGGGGTTACGGCGGATTTGTTTTGGAACACCAGGGCCGAAAGATTTATCATGCGGGTGACAGCGCTTATTTCGAGGGGTTCAAGGAGATCGGGAAGCGGCTCGCGCCGGAAATCGCCCTGCTGCCGATTGGCGCGTATCATCCGGCTTCGTTCCGGCGGGTCCACATGGGGCCGGATGAAGCCGTGAAGGCGTTCAAGGAATTGGGGGCCAAATGGCTGGTGCCGATGCATTACGGCACGTTCAAGCTATCGTTCGAGGATTTGGACGAGCCGCCGCGCTGGCTCCGGCAAATCGCCGCCGAACAGCACCTGACGCGGCAGGTAAGAATCCTGGAGGAGGGGGTGCCGGTGGTGTTTTGACCGTCATGCAGCGCCTCCTGCGGGCGTCCACCCCGAGATCAAAGAGGCCGCCCGAGCAAAAAAAATTGCGCCGACACCATATCTGTTTATCCTGCGGGCATGAGTCTGGTCACCAAACTGTTGCACACGCGCTACCGGGTCAATGACCTGGAGCGGACGGTCACCTTTTACCGCGAGGTGCTCGGGCTGAAGGAAATCAAACGGCACAAATCACCGCGCGGTTCCGAACTGGTGTTTCTCCAGACACCTGGCAGCGAAGAACTCATCGAAATCACCTGTTACCCCGGCAGCGGTTCCGTGCAGGTGCAGCCGGATCTCACGCACCTGGCCTTTGAGGTGGAGAATCTGGCGGAGTTCAGCCGGCATCTGGCAAAATTCGGCCTCACCTATTCCGACGGCCCCACCACCAGTTCCAGTGGCACCACCTTCGCCTTCATTGATGCCCCCGAGGGGTATGAGATCGAACTGATTCAAAAGGCCGCGTCCGCCATTGTTCCTTAACCCCAACCCTGTTGATTCCCCATTATAATTCATGAGTATCCTCATCGTCGGTTCCACCGCCTTGGATTCCATTAAAACGCCCACGGCCGAAAATCCGCGCCTGCTGGGCGGGTCCGCCAGCCATGCGGCGGTGGCGGCCAGCTTCTTTGCCCCGGTTAAATTGATCGGGGTGGTCGGCGAAGATTTCCCCAAGAAGTATTTGCAGCTCTACGGGCGGCATAAGATTGACGTCGCCGGCCTGCAAATCCTGCCCGGCAAGACTTTCCACTGGTCCGGCGAGTATGAATTGAACATGAACAACCGGCGCACGCTCCTGACCGAGCTCGGGGTGTTCGAGACGTTCACCCCCGTGCTGCCACCGTTGCACCAGGCCACCCCTTATGTGCTGCTGGCCAACATCGCGCCCGCCCTCCAGCATCATGTGCTGGATCAGATTAAGCGGCCGAAATTTGTCGTGGCGGACACGATGGATTTGTGGCTGAACGTGGCGTTGAACGACCTCGTGAAGCTGCTCAAACGCATTGACGGTTTTGTGCTCAACGACAGCGAAGCCCGGCAGTTGACCCGGGAGGACAACGTGTTCGTGGCGCTCCAGAAAATCCACAAACTGGGACCGAAATACGTCATCATCAAGCTGGGGTCGCACGGCTCGATTCTCTCCGGCCCCAAGGGCTATTTTCTCTGTCCCGCCTATCCTTTGCGCAAGGTCGTGGACCCGACGGGGGCGGGCGATTCGTTTGTGGGCGGCCTCATGGGCTGGCTGGCGGCGGCGGGCGGGTCGGTGGAGGCCAATATCCGCCGGGCCATGATTTACGGCAGTGTCACGGCGTCCTTCTGCTGCGAGGGCTTTGGCCTGACCCGCACCACCAAAACCAAGCGCGACGACATCAACCGGCGCGTGCGGGAATTGGAAGCCATGACGAAGTTTTAACGGGGCGATCAGGCAGGAAAGCCTGATGGACCTCGAAACTTCGCGCGCGGTCGCTGAATGGCAACTTGCAGCGATAGGGGGCTGGATTCCACCCTTGTCGGCAGGCGGGCAGTTTCGTAGGCTGAGGTTCGCAACACCCAATTGATCTTATGTCGGCCCAACGCAAACTTCGCTATGGAATGGTCGGCGGCGGCCAGGGCGCCTTCATCGGCGCGGTCCACCGCATGGCCGCCAATCTGGATGGTCAAATGGAACTGGTCGCCGGCGCCTTTTCGGCGGACGCTGAAAATTCGCGCGTGACGGGGGAACAACTTTTCCTCAACCCCGCCCGGGTCTACGCCAGTTACGCCGAGATGGCCCGGCGCGAGGCGGCGCTGCCGGCGGCGGAACGGATTGATTTTGTGACCATCGTCACCCCCAACTTTCTGCACGCCCCGGTCGCCACGACGTTCCTCAAGGCGGGTTTCCATGTGGTCTGCGACAAACCCATGACCCTGGATTTGAAGGAGGCCAAAGCCCTGCGGGCGGTGGTGCGCAAGACCGGCCGGGTGTTCGCCCTGACCCATAATTACACGGGCTATCCGATGGTCAAGGAGGCGCGCGAGTTGGTGCGCACGGGGCGGCTGGGCAAAATTTTGAAGGTGGTGGCCGAATATCCCCAGGGCTGGTTGCTGGATCGCATTGAAGCCGACGGCCACAAGCAGGCGGCCTGGCGGGCCGACCCGAAGAAAGCGGGCGCCACCTGCTGTCTGGGCGATATCGGCACCCATGCCGAAAACCTGGGCCGCTACATCACGGGCCTGCACATTGAGTCGCTCTGCGCATCGTTCACCACGTTTATTCCCGGACGAAAACTCGAGGATGACGCCAATTTGTTGATTTGTTACCAGGGCGGGGCGCAGGGGGTGCTGCACGCCTCGCAAATTTCCTGCGGCGAGGAGAACAACCTGAACATCCGGGTTTACGGCACGCTCGGTTCGCTGGCGTGGCACCAGGAACATCCCAACGAATTGAAGTTCCAGCCCAAGGGCGAACCGGCCCGCATTCTGCGCCGGGGGAATGGTTATGTTTCCGACGCGGCCAAGAAGTTCACGCGGCTGCCCTTCG
>Ga0302278_10000586_pt1 | contig 46411 bp, 34 predicted proteins | sample III_Bog_N3_2_FD_194543 | JGI IMG/M metagenome (GOLD analysis project Ga0302278, IMG submission 194543) | Peat permafrost microbial communities from Stordalen Mire near Abisko, Sweden - III_Bog_N3_2 | ecosystem: Environmental > Terrestrial > Soil > Wetlands > Peat | place: Sweden: Abisko...
GGACAGCCGCTGAAGGCGCCGGCAGATGACCAAGTTCTATCTTTGACAGGTAGGTTGGGTGTATCTCCGCAAGACGAGCAAACTCACGCAGGCTGACCCCTAGACGGGTTCGCTGTCCCCGAAGTCCAGGACCGTACGCAGTATCCAACGAGGATCGTTTTAGCTTTTTCACTCTACGGACTCTACACTATGACCAAAAAAGTGGCAATGTAGAGTCGTTCTGACGCGATGAGGGTTTTGAGTTGTGCGCTTATAGCTTTGAGCAATGGCCTGGATTGCGCCTAGGCGGGTCTCAACGGCTTATGTGTTCTTGGGATTTGGTCTCAACTACTTCTGCGGAATGGCGCACCGGCTCCTGTTTCGCCGGCGGGGTGGGTCGCAAACACTTCTGTTCCCGACAAGCCGCCTCCCGTTCAGGACATTAACTCAGGGGCCCGCCCGACGATAAATGACTTCATCTCGGGCGAAGTTGGCGCCGAAGTGATGTTTGAGCCTGACATAGTGCGAAAATAATTGAGGGTTGCAAACTGTAAGTTATTGAAATTACTTAGCCAATCGATGCATGTTCGTCGCAACCATGTTTTACTTGAATTGATCACGGAGTTCACACTTTACTTGAAAAGATTTCAAGTAAAAGATAGTCCTCTTGTAAACCTCTTGGACTGAAATCAATAAGTTGCAGGAAGTTTTTTGTTCACGATTTACTTGATGGGACGGCCTCTGCATCGCGTCCCCTCGCATTTCAATTGCAACCAGTCCAGCTCTACTGAAGAATCCCCTGAGCCTTCAGGAACTGCAGACATAACAACCATGCCTTATTCGCCTCGGGCTTTGGAAAATTTCCATGCCCGGCACCTGGAATAATGTCGTGCCCAGCCGGAACTCCTGCCGCGTCCAAGGCCATCTTCAACTTCGAGTCCTGTGCCGGATTTACCCTTGGGTCCCGATCCCCGTTCACGATATAGGTTGGAGGCACCCCCGGCCGAACGTAATTTATCGGCGACAACTGCTTAGCCAGCGCAAGTTCGGTGGTGCTCGGTTCCGGCCAGCGCACGGGAGCCGGTGCTCCGTTGGCGGCGGAATCGGCCGCCGGGTCAGCCGGCAGGGGAACGGCCAGCCCGAACCACTGGCGATTAAAGTCTCCACTCCCCGGTTCGTGCAGCAGCGCCTCGGCCAGGTCTGGCGGCCCGCAATAGTCCAATACCGCGGCTACCTTCGGCTGGTCGGTACATCCGGGCGGATCAAACGTGTCCGGCGCATACGCCGCCATCAGTGCCATCTCCCCGCCCGCGGAGACGCCGTACAGAATCACCCGGTTCACGTCGAAGTTGTACTTTGCGGCGTTCGCCTTCACCCACGACAAAGCGCAGTGCACATCCTCGAGCGCAGCAGGCGCGGGCGCTTCAAGGGAAGACCGGTACTGCACCGACACCACGCTGATCCCCGCAGCCAGCAGCGCCGTGAACGGTGCGGGCGAACGCGACTGACCTGCGGGCGCAGTCCATCCGCCCCCATGCAGATGCACCACTACCGGAGCCGGTTTTGCCGACGGCATCTGGAACACATCCAAATGCAGGTCCACCGTTCCCCCGATGTTCGGAGCGGGTAGAACTGCGCCGCCCGGTCTGCTCGGGTTCAATACGCTGGGATTCTTGATCACCGGCATGTTCGTGTACACGATGTTGTGCGTCTGCACCGGGTGCAGGTTCTCCCAGCTTGAGACGTCCTCCCATGAAGGACCCGCCGCGACCGCCTGCGCATGCGCGGTTGCCGTCGAACTTCCTGTAACCGGCGGAGCCGTCGTCTGTGCAGGCGCGGCGATGATTGCGGTAAAGAGGATGGTAAGAGCAGCGGAAGCGGCTAGGCGCATGTAGATTGTGTTCCTTTGCAGGTCTTGTCGATGATCCGGCGAACCATCCTACCCCGCACGGGATATGGATTTCAAATGGGGAAAGATCTCTAAATTACAAGCGAACGGGCGCGATACTACACTTTCGGCCATCCGCGAATCTTCACACTGGTCACTCTGTTCTGTCCGCGCGGTTGGTGCGAAGCGCACAAATCCAGTCGTTGCTGCGGCCTTTTGTCGATAAACGATGGCGACAGCTCAAACCCGGGTTTACCCGCCAGTCGGTGTTGCTGAGTATATCTAGCTTTTTATTGGCTCCCTCCAACGCCTGGGTGCGCTTCCCTACCAGGGTCTCGAGCTCCCGGTTGCGCTCTTGCAAGCCCCTAATCGGGTAACCTTCGCCCTCATCTACCCCGCGGTATGGGACGGATATGCCGCTATGCACAATCTTCCAGTCCTCGCCTTCGAGCCGAAAAGTGAGCACGAGCCGCGCCGTCTCTCGCGAGAGGATTTGCTCAGGGATGGGAAGGTGAATGTGAAATAGTGCTGTGACGACAACTACGTCGTGGCTGATGTCCTGCATGACCAAGTCCAGCAGCTCGATGCGGATGCGGCCCTTCACCTGGGAGAAGTCCAGCCTGGTAATCTTCACCCACTCGTCCCTGTCTTTGACGAGAAATTCGCCGCCACCGGTGTAACCGCTGAAATTGTCGCTAAACCACTCGGTCAGAGGGTCGTCTCGCGACGCGTACCTCTCGATGTACTGGTCGAACAGGGAACGGATTAGAAGCTGGCGTTCCAGTTGCATAGAGCGGGCTCAGACTTGGAATATCGAGAGTCGACAGTAGTTAGATGGCAAGTACGACGCCAATTGACGCTCCGCAGGTAGAGCAAAATACTATGCGGGCCATGGTTCCGCCAAACTCCTGATCCTGATGGGTGAACTCCGTGTCTCCGCACTTGGAGCAGGTTGCTACCGGCTTGTGCGCTACAGTCTTGGATATCTCTTCGTAGTTGATGGCTTGCATTAGTCTCTTCTCTGTCTCGCTACTTGGCGGATGCATCCCGTTGTCTCAAGAGAGCACGTCCCGGTTCAGAATAGGAGCCGCACTTCGCGAAGCCAATACAACTTTGGAATGGCGGTCGGCTGGGCGCAAATTCCATGCAGTGTCAGCGGGCGTGGATGACTTTCACGAGGCTTGCGTCTTCGCTTCCCGCGAGCGCTGTTCCGGTGTGCGTGAGCTTCTGCGCGGCATCTGACCATTGCAGGTGAGTGACCTCCATCGCGCCACTTTCGTATGCGTAGGTCGTGCCGTCGTCGTTGTAGAGGTCGAAGGCTGCGTCGGCGCCGGGGTAGACACGCAATTCCTGTAGCGCCTGCTTCTCGTTGGTGCTTTCGACCGGCGCGCCCAGTGGAAGGATAGAGCCGGCGCGCACGAACAATGGCAACGTATCGATCGGGGCATTCACGGTTATCGTCTGTCCGCCGTGGGATCTCTCGTTGGTCCAGAAGTTATACCAGTCGGCCCCAGCGGGCAGGTAAACTTGGCGGGTAGTGCTTCCCTGCTCTACCACCGGCGCCACCAGGAGGGCTGGGCCGAACATGTATTCATCGCCGATGTTGGCCACGTTGGGATCGTTGCCGAAGTCCATGAACAGGCCGCGCATGAAGGGTGCGCCTGTCAGGTGCGTGCGGTAGGCGAGCGAGTAGATGTACGGCATGAGTGTATAGCGCAGGCGTAGATACTTTTCGAGGATCGGCTCGGCCTGCTTGCCATATGACCAGACTTCGTTCTGCGGACGGCTGCCGTGGCTCCGGAAGTTTGGCTGGAACGCGCCGTACTCGAACCAGCGGACATAAAGTTCGGGGTAGTCGTCGTAGTTGTGGACTTCTTCGCGGGCGTCGGATGGATCGATTAGCGGCGGGTGGTCGGGCTTATGCGTGTACGGCAGGTACTGCCATCCGCCGATGTCGGTGCTCCAGTAGGGCATGCCGCTGGCGACAAAATTGATTCCGGTTGGGATCTGGCGCTTCAGCGTATCCCAGGTGGGACTGATGTCCGACGACCAGAAAATAGTGCCATTGTGCTGCGCGCCGAGATAGGCATCGCGCGCCAGGATTACGGCGCGTTCGGTCATATCTTTCCGCATGCCATTGTAAAATGCGGCAGTGTGGAAGAGCGGGTAGACGTTGAAGAACTCTGTCCCCGGGCCTACGTGGAAGTAGCTTCCGTTGGGCGGCAGATCGGGCTCGGTTTCGTCGGCCCAGAAGGCGTCGAAGCCCTTGCTGACGTAGTTGTCGCGGATGGTGTCCCAGTACCAGCGCGCGGCATCGGGGTTGGTGGTGTCGATGTCGGAGCCGGCGCGATCATACGGAAGGCCATTGGTTGGCGCACCATCGGCCAGGTGCATGAACCAACCGTGATCGAGGATTGTCTTATAGTAGCGGTCCTCAGGAATGAATCGCGGCCATACGCTGATCATGGTGTGAAAGCCCATGGCATGCAGTTCGCGGTTCATGCCGACCGGGTCCGGCCACTTTGCCGGGTCCATGTCCATCTCGCCCATTTTGGTGTAGTGGAACCAGTCGATGACGAGCACATCGGCCGGCAAATGGCGATCGCGGTAGCCCTTGGCCACGGCCATCAACTCCGCCTGGCTGGTATAACGCTGCTTGCACTGGATGTAGCCATACGCGGACTTCGGCAGCATGGGGACATCGCCTGTCAGCAGGCGGTAGCCCTGGTAGATTTCGTCGTAGCTCTTGCCGGCAATGACGAAGAATGAGACGCGCTGGCCGACGTCGGAGGTAAAGCGCATGGAATCGCCCAGGTAGGCGAAGTTGACGGTGGTGCGAGAGGGATTGTCCCAAACTATGCCGTAGCCTTTATTTGTAACGACAAATGGCACACATACACTCTGGCCGCCAACTGCGTCGTAGTCGTGGGCGCAGCGCAGGATGTGGCCGCGGCGGTCGAGAAACCCTTCCTGATTTTGGCCGAGACCGTAAAAGTGTTCGTCTTTTGTGGTCGAGAAGGATGCACCAACTTCGTAGAACGGGTCGTCGGTGGGCCGACGGTCGTTGAGGATACCGGCATTGCCGTCCTTATAATTCGGAATCGACATCTGCCAGCCTCGCATCTGCACCAGCGGCGACCCGTCTGGGTTCCTGATGGAGATGCTGACTCCCGGCGTCGATCCGCCGAAGAACTTCGCGATGTCCGCCTGTGTTCCTGCGGGAGTGTACGGCGGCCCTTGCAGCGCGACGTTCACGGTCATACGTGAAGACCGTATTCCATCCCCCCTCGCACTCGATTCGCTCGTCCAGCCGGCTGCGCGAGCCTTGGCTGAGACTCCGTAGCCCGCCGCGTCGGTCGCACTCGCTGCCAGCGTGCTGATACTTACGCGCACGACATTCTCGGCATAGGGTTCCACCATTACCGTGACCGCTCCACGTGACACAACCATCGGCTGTGCGTGCAGCGAGGGACTGATCGCCGCAGCAGCCACCAGTATTGCGACTCTTGCTGCCCGTGCTGACTTAATGTCATGCATTTTCGCCCCAATCATGACTCGTCACTTGCCGACTTTGATTTGCTTGGTCAGAGCAATTGCATCGGAGGATCCCCCTATGCGAATCTCCACACTGTCGCTTTCGACGGCCAGACTCTTCCCGTCCCAATAGGCCAGTGAAGAAGCTTTTAGCGGCATCGTCACGGTGCGTGTCTCGCCAGCGCGGACCGTCACCCTGCGGAAGCCCTTCAATTCCTGTTGCGGGCGCGTGACCGCTGAGCCGACATGGGCGACGTACAACTGCACCACCTCGTCGCCGTCTCGCGGCCCAGTATTCTTCACGTCCACGCTGACGGTCAAAGTGCCATCCTTCGGCAGGTTGCCGCTACTCACGCGCAGATCCGAGTAGGCGAACTTCGTGTAGCTGAGGCCGTACCCAAACGCATACAGCGGCTTGCCGCCGAAGTACAGATAGGTGCGCCCGTGTCGGATGTCGTAATCCATCATGGCGGGCAACTGGTCCATCGACGCGACCCAGGTCTGGGTTAGGCGGCCTGCCGGGTTGCTGTCGCCAAAAAGGATATCGGCCAGCCCGCGGCCTTGCTCTTCACTGTTGTGGGTCATATCGAGGATTGCGGGAACATTATCCTGCGTCCACGTGGTTGTGAATGGAAAGCTCACCTGCAGCACTACTATGGTCTTTGGATTGGCGGCGAGTACGGCCTTGGCAAGTTGTTCCTGATCGAGCGTCAGAGTCTTGCGGTCGATGGCCTCTTTGCCGTCGCTGGGCAGCGGGCATTTGGCCCAACCGGCGTCGCAAGTGGGATGATTGCCAATTATGACCACAGCGACATCGGCTTTGCGCGCCACAGCAGCGGCAGTATCGTAATCTGCGCCGTCCGAATATGTAACCTCTACGGTCTCTCCAGCACGGGCGCGAATCCCGGCTAGCGGTGTGATGGCGAACGGCGGCGTTCCGCTGTACCAGTCGAGCGCGACTTTGTCCGCCAGCGGGCCAATGACGGCGATGCTCTTGATCGATGCGGCCTTTAAAGGCAGCAGCCCACCATCATTTTTCAGCAACACAATGGACTCGTCCGTAACCTTCCGCGCCAGCGCTTTATTCTTTGCCGATAGCCAAGGGTCGTCCCCGCTGCCAGCCGGCACATCGAAGCCGATGCGCGCGTAAGGCTCGCTCGCACGCGGATCGAGCATGCCCAGGCGGATCATAACGCGAAAGACACCGCGCAGGTTCTGGTCGATGTCGGACTCTTTGATGAGGCCCTGGGTCAGAGCGTCCTGCACGGGCTTGGTCGCGTTCTCCAGAAACTGGTTGATGCCGGCATGGATGGCTGCTGCCGCCGCCTCGGGCATGGTGGCGTAGGTGTGGCTGGCGCGCACCATGTTGCCCAGCGCGCCGGCGTCGGTGCAGAGGATTCCGTCAAACCCCCACTGCTTCATCACTACATCGCGCAGCACGGGATTGGCGCCCATCGGCACCTTATTCCAGGAGTTGTACGCGGTCATCATGGCGTTGGCGTGACCATCTTCGATCGCCATACGAAACGGCACGGCGTAGTACTCGTGAAAGAGGCGATTATCGAAGTTGGAACTGGAGCCGTCGCGGCCATCTTCATTGCTGTTTGCAAGAAAGTGCTTCAACAGAGATGACGTCATCCACGTCTTCGGGTTGGTGCCCTGCAACCCTTCGGAGAACGCCACGGCCAGCGTTCCTACCAGGTACGGGTCTTCGCCATACGACTCTTCACTTCGCCCCCAGCGCGGATCGCGGCTCAGGTCAGCATTGGGGGCGCGTACGACCAGACCGCCCTTGTGGTATTTGTTGAAGGCCCAGCGCGTCTCATATGCTTCTTCGGCTGCGGCTTGGCGGAGCAGGTCGGGGTCCCAGGTCTGGCCGAGTCCGCGAGCCTGGGGAAACTGCGTGGTTGGCGTCACCAAACCGCGGCCGCCCCATCCTCCCGGACCGCCCAGCGCGAGCCCGTGCAGCCCTTCCACATGATTCGTTCCGACGATCCCGAGCCGCGGCACCGTGGGGTCGGTCCCCAACATGGCCAGCTTTTCATCAATGGTCATCCGCTGGAGCAGGTCTGTGATGCGCTGCTCTGCCGGAAGCAGCGCGTTCCGATACGGCAGAATTGTCTGCCGCTGGGTCTGTTGCGCACTAACCATTCCCGTCAGCAGGACGAGCGCCATTGCCGCGGGTTTAGTCAGTTTCATCGGGGTAAGTTTCAAGGCCTCGCCACCTATAAACAATCATCGAACTGAAGGACTTCCGCGCGCTAGGGATGGGGTGAGATCGGCGTGTCAAATGTGGAATTAGGTGAGGCTTGGCTGATCTGCGGTGCGCTTTTTCCACTTGTATATCTTCGCGGAGTTCTTCCAGAAATATTTCTCCTGAACTTCCCGCGGCTTCGCGGAGAAGAAACGCTTCACCAGTTCAACCTCCTCGGGAATAGTGGCGACCCCGTAGCTGTTCGGATAGTCGGTGCCAAAGATTACGCGGTCCTCGCCAAAGGCGTCGAACAAATACTCGAGCCGAGCGCGAAGGAATTCATAGTCCTTGACGATGACATTGTCGATAAGCCTCGGATGATAGACCTCGGTGAGTTTGACGAAGATGTTGGGATGATCCGCCATCGCTTTCACTACAGCTTCGTATGCCTTCTGGCCATCGGGGGTTGGATCGAAAGACGGCAGATGGTCCATGATGATGCGCAGGTTGGGGATTGCGTCGGCCAGCAACACGTTGGCCTGCATCAGGTTCATGCTGGGATTGGCGGTGTCGAGCGCGAGATCAGCCTGGGCCAGCAACTTCAAGTTGGCAACATTGTCCGGCTTGAGCGTGACCTTGCCGGTATCTCCGGGACCATCGGCGTTGTAGAAACGGCTGGCGCGGATAGCGCGATAGAGTGGGTCGCGATGAAAATGCGTGACGTACCGGCCAAAGTCGGGCGATCCGGGGTCGAGACTCCCCGAGACGCCGACCATGAACGGATCGGCGGCGCAGGTTTCGAGATACCAGAGGTTGTCGTCGATCCAGGCGCTCGACTCGACCACGATTGCTCCAACGATGCCGGCCGGCTTCGCCAGTGGGCTATACATCGAGGGAAGCGACGGTTTAGACAAGGCTCGATATTCCGCCGATCCCATGTAGCCAGAGAATACGGGGCGGGAGTTGTCGAACAGATGAATGTGCGAGTCAATGATGGGGATAGGACTCGTATCCGGTGCGGCTGCCAGAGCGTCCAGTGTGCGGGAAAGTGCGGCCCCGGCCACGGCAGCTGTGCCAAGAAACTCACGTCGCGAAATCGTAGTCATCCTTCTTCCTCTCCTCTTCGAGTCTTGTCGCAGCGACAGACTTCAGGGCTTGGTAACGGTGACGTAGCGATCGGTTGTCTCCCAGCGGATATGCAATTCGGTGGAGTTGGCCGTGGTGTTCTCGAACGTCAGGCTCATCACTTCCTGCGGCGCCGTCATCGGCTTGGCCTTCATCGGGACGCGGCCGAGGTCCTGGTCCTGGTTGTAGGTCAGGCCCCACTGGCCGTTCTGATTGTTGATGATGAGTTGCCACGCATCCGCGCTGGGTAGCGAATAAAGGGTATGCGATCCGGCCGGAACCAGCAGGTCCCCGAACTTGAGCGGCACGGAGGTGATGATAGTGGTGGCGGGATTCGCGCCGGTGCGCCAGACCTTGCCGTAGGGCACGAGCTCGCCCATGATCTTGCGTCCACGCATGCTCGGCGTGTTGTAGTGAATGTCGATGGTGCCACCGGCGACGGTGACGCTGGCGGTAGCCGGAGGACTCGGCATAGGCGCTCCGGGCTGCGCTTGAGGCATATTCATCCCGCCCATTTGAGCATTCAACGGAGTGCATGCGGCGACGAGAAGTGAGGCGGAAAGAACGAAGAGCAGCGAGCGGGAGGAGCTACAGCGGAGATTTGTAACAAACTTCATTGGATTCTCTTTTCGGGCGGTGTTGTCGAGTGGTTGCGGGCCGTGGTTTGCGGACGGGCACAGCCTGTTTCGTGAGTCGAGTCGATGCTCGACCATCCGACCATTGCTGTCAAGCGCAGCAATGCGAACCGGACGCGCTCCGTGCTAGGCTTTAAGCTGCGCGCCCGTAGCTCAGCTGGATAGAGCGGCAGCCTCCGAAGCTGTAGGTCAGAAGTTCGAATCTTCTCGGGCGCACCATTTCCTCAATTTTTTTGTTAGTAGAGCACCCAGTTTGATGGATTAGGCTTCGGCAGCAAGGTCGTCGAGAGCTTTCGCGGCCTTGGATAGATTGTCTACGCCAAAGACCACCATGGCCTGCGCGCACCCGGGCTCCTGACCGCAGTACGAGTAGTCGACATTGATCTTTTTTTCGCCCAACCTTACCGCTGCGCGACCCAATTCGCCGGGCCGATTTTCCAGTCGAACGACCGCGGCTTCGGTCTCTTCAAAGATCAAGCCCAGGCTGCCCAGAACGGCCTTGGCAGCGGCTGGATCATCGACAATGAATCGACTGAGGCTTTCTCCCTCCTCGACATACGACTGAAATGCCAGGACGTTGACTCCGCGCTCCGCCAAGGCGTGGAAGCATCTCCCCAAAGCCCCCGGTTTGTCTTCGATCGTTACCGTAAACTCTTTCACCTTTGGCATGCGACTTTGACTCCCTTCGGCCCTGTGGCTCCAAAGCCAGCGAACAATCTCGATCATACTGTCCGGACGATGCAGGTCTCAACCGGGGGTTATCGTTGACCTCGAGTTAGACAGCGGTATACAGCGGAATTCATTGACAAGCCCTTGGGCGAATCGCTAGGCTCGTGTTCCTTGCGAGAAACAATTTCCGTGGGCGACGTAAGCCAACCACACTGTCAGGACCCCGCGACTATTCACATAGGCTACAGACGAAGATGGGGCCGGCAAGCCGAGAACCAACGGCTCTCGATTCCCACTGACCGACAACCCAACAAGAGAGGTACAAAATGTCCGTCCGCTCCGCCGCTCGCGTTTGCACGCTCTTTACCCTTGGTACTTTGTTGCTGGGGCTCACCGGCTGTGCGCTTTCCGGAGGCCCGATTGCTGGGGGTGGGAATACGACGACCGGGGGCGTCGCTCCGGGTTCGCCGACGGCAAAGGCTGGCTTGGGCGGCACGGTATACGGCGGGCAGTCGCCAATCAGCGGTGCGACGGTGACTCTCTGGGCAGCAGGCACGAGTGCCACTTATGGCACTGGTGCGACTTCGATCGCGACTGCCGCGACGGACTCAAACGGAAACTTCAGCTTCAATGTTGGCGGGGTCTCCCCCTGCACCAACGGGCAGTATCTCTATATCACGTCGGTTGGGGGAGATACAGGAGCCGGATTCAACACATACGCCGCTGTGATGGCCGCGTTGCCCTCGGCATGCAACTCGTCGACTGCCAACTCCTTTGTCATAGTCAACGAGGTTACGACCGTCGCGTCGGTGACGGCTCTACAGCAGTTCATGAACATCGCGCCGGGCGGCACTCCGGCGTGGACTATCGGCGCGCCTGCTGCCAATATCACCGGCCTGGCCAATGCGTTTACCCAGGTCGGAAATCTGGTCAGCATTGCGACGGGAACGTCCGCACCAACGACGGCGACCGCCACGATCAACAACGGCACCACCAACATTACCTACACCAACACGATTACGCCGGACTCAAACAAGATCTACACGCTCGCCGATGTCCTCGCGGCTTGCATTAATACGAGCGGTAGCAGCCGATGCAACAGCTTGTTTACGGACTCGACGCCGACAGGTTCGGCCTCCCCGACGGATACGATTCAGGTGGCATATTACCTCGCGACCAATACAGCTGGACTGACCATGCCCGCTCACGGAGACCCGGGATCGCCCTCTTATCTCTGCAGCCAATATGTTGACGCTCAGTCGCCCTTTCCGCCGACAACGGCTTGTAACGTCACTACCACCGGCACTTATCCGACGGATTGGGCGATCGGTGTTTCATGGTCGACCAGCAATGGGAGCGCAGTCGTAGGTACCGCGAACGCTTACAACGTGGCGATCGATGGGTCTGGAAATGTCTGGACGGCCGTCGGCTGTACCAGCAGTTGCACCACCTCGGCCAATATCACCGAATTCAATCCGTCCGGCCAGGTGCTTTTCACCCCGGTCAACAGCACCACGATCACGGCGGGCCCGACCACCCAGTTTAACGGCGGGACAAATGGAGGAACGGCCCTCGTTTACAGTCCAAATTTCACGTCGGTACTGACGGGGACTGCTCCTGTCTCGGAAACTCTACTTGCCGGCAGGCCATTCTCGCTGGCCATCGACACCAACAACAACGCGTGGTTCGATCCCACCAATAGCGCCCAGCCGGCGTCCAGCGTGGCGGATTCAGGTGTCATCGTGGAAGTAGCGCCGGGCGGAACTCCCACCGGATATCTGGTGCCCGGCTTGGCACCAGCCGCTCTGTCGATCGACGGAAGCAATAATCTCTATTTTGAGGATGCGCCGCTCGGATTGCAGTCCACCAGCGCTCGTTATTACACCTCGGAATTGGAATTCAGTAATACAAGCCATCCTGGGAACTACGCGGTTTATGACGCCGGCCTTGATCGACAGACTCAGCCTCAGTATGCGGTCTGGGCCGACAATCTTGGTTACGCATGGAGCGTTGCCATTGCGGGCAAATGTACCGCCCCGGGGACCATCTATCGGGGCAATACGGCAGAGTTCGAAGCGGATGGCGCTCTCGGAGTCAGCGTGGATGATGTCACCAACGCCAGCGCCTGCCCATATTGGAACGGATTTCCAGACGGGACCGGTGGCGCTTACTTTACTCAGGGTGGATCCGGCTCGTCATCGACGTATAGCGCTCTCGGCCTCTCTCATCTCACCGTCGCGGGCAGCTCGGGTTCAAGGACGGGCGTCATCGTAACGACGGCCGCAGGGACTGGTGCGACCAATGGAGGTCTGGACAGCGCAGCCGGAACGATTGTGGACGGGCAGGGCAATATATGGGTAGCGAACACCGCTGGAGGCGTCTCCGAATTCTCCTTCGCAACTGGCGCATTTGTTCCGCTGTCTCCGTCCGGGACCGCGACAAGCCCTGTTTACGGATTCGGCTCAAGCTCACTCACCGGCAAGACCCCTTACGGAGTTGCTGCCGATTCCTCGGGCAATCTCTGGATCGGAAGCGGTGACGCCACGACTCTGCATTATCTGGTAGGGATCGCTGGGCCAGTCGTTACGCCAATATCCGCCATGCTCAAAGCCAGCTTTATCGGGGAACGGCCGGGTGCGCAGACATTGGTATCGTTGAGCCCCGCGCTCAACATCAGCACGCTGGTGCCGTCAGGCGGTTCGCAGACGGCGACCTTGACCAACACGGGTTCGTCGGTAGTAAAGATCAGCGGAACTTCCATCGGAGGCACCACGCCAGCCGACTTCACAGTATCCGGTACGACTTGCGCATCAACCCTGGCCATTGGCGCAAACTGCACGATCACCGTTACCTTTACATCCTCCACGGCGGGCACATTCTCCGCAGCGTTGAACGTTGCAAGCAATGCAGTCGGCAGTCCGGCGTCGGTGAGCTTGACTGGTACCGCATCGACGGCTGTGCCTCTCAGCCTGCAAGCCGGCACGTCGACGGCCCCCAGCGTTCCTTCGATCACGTTTGCGAGCATGGTGGCGGGGAGTGCGAGCGCCAACCAGGCCGTAGCTGTGACGAACTCGGGCGCAGTCCCTCTGACGCTTTCGATTGGAGTGACCGGCACCGGCGCCAATCTATTCCCTGAGTCGACCACCTGCGGTAGTTCCCTGGCAGCAGGCGCCTCGTGCAACATCGTGGTTGCGTTTGCGCCCAAGGTTGCGGGCAGCTATTCTGCTGCGATCAATCTGACCGACAACGCCGGCAGTGGCTCGCAATCGGTCTCCTTATCCGGCGCGGCGACGCCATTCACGATCAGCATCAACACCTCGAATGCGAGTGCATGGGTGATCGACAACGGAGCGATCACATTCAACTGGAATTCGGCCTCGGCTTATCTGAATAGTTGGGTTCTGGATGGCTACTCCGATCAACTCGTGGACACGACCACGCTTGGTTCCGGCAGCCAGATAGAAGGACTGTATTCGGGGATGGTGGGCCCATTCATGAACGGGACGCCCACCTCGTCCTGCACGATGGTAGGCGCGGTTATCGTGGGGACACCGACGACCACCTGCACAACTGGAAGCGGATCCACGCCGTATCTCGACTGGGCCATAACCTGGCTGGATACCGCGTCCCCAACGCTCAACGATTACACCTTCGTGTGGCACTATGTGGTCTTCCCCAATGATCCCGGAGTGCATACGTATGTTCAACTGGTACACAATGCCAGCAACAACAATCCCGTTACCAACAGTGGCATCGGCCAGATCCAATGGATCTTCCGCGACAACCAGTCGATCTTTACCCATACCTACGAAGTTAACTCCGGCCTAAACTGGCTGGGGGCGGAAGACATCCCGCTGCCTGTGCTCTCAGAATTGAATACTGCCGATCCGGGAAGGCAGGTGCAGAATGCCGCGGCAGACCTGCACGGCTTTACCGATCTGCCCGCGGGCTTTGGGCGTGAGTTCATTACCAAGTACGACTATGCCGGGTTTGAGTATCTGCATCAGGCGCACGGCCTCTATGGCCCCGCCGCCTCCGGCGTTACCTACGGTGTGTGGACGGTGCTGCCGAAGCTTGAGACGTTTGTCGGCGGCCCCACCAAGCAGGACCTCTGGTTTACAGAGAACATCGACATGATTGAGGCTCAATCGAACCACGAACTCAATCAATTCAATATGAGCACCGGGCCAGGAGTAGCCTCCAATCGCTTGTTCGGCCCGTACTACATCCACATCAATACCCTGGGGCAGGCGTACAACCAGGGCGGCAATGCGCTGGCATCACAGGCCGACATGTATGCGGACGCGATCTCGGCCGAGGCCGGGTTGGTGAATCAGTACGATAACGTCGCGCCGCTCGTGGCAGCCGGCTATGTGGCGTCCACGGGACGTGGTTCCGTGTCGATCCAGATGAATAACGTCATCGGAGCACCGCACACGGCGTGGGCGGTACTCAGCGATCCGAATACTAACTTCCAGTACACGAACCAAGGGATGCAGTACTGGGCGGACATCAGCCAGAACGGGACAGCAACGATAACGGGGGTAGCTCCGGGAACCTACCGGCTGAGCGTCTATGTGCTGGGCCAGTGGGGCGAATACCGACAGGACGGCATTGTGGTGACGGCGAACAACCCCACCACGGTAGCGGCAGCGACGTTCGTGCCAGAGACGTTCACCAACGTTAATGGAACAGCCTCTGGCGAGACGGTATTCACCATTGGCACAGCGGACCGTTCGTCGCATGAGTTTCTGCATGGCCACAACACCACCACCGGCAACGACGACCGCGAGTTCTGGGGCAACTGGAATTACTGGCAGGACTTCCAGGCTAATCAGGGCGCGGTGGTCTACTACGCAACCGCGGTTGGCTCAATACCGGCAACCAATGACCTGACCAAGTGGAACTACGTGCATTGGGGCAGCGGCAGCTATGTCCCGGGCACCAACCCTCCTACCACCGCCACTGGCTCGGGAAGCTTCCACCCAGGCCTCTACGCCGGTGTGTTCAACAGCTCCGACGATACGACAGACGGGTATGCGGGATATCCTGGGCAACAGTATTCCGGTGTCGCTGGGGTCGGGGCCGAATCCGCCATCCCGACGTATGTATCGACACTGAGCAACGCGGCGGGCACGAATGGGGTCGATACGTCGATTCCGGCATGGCAGGTCTACTTTGCCACGCCGCCCGACATCGCCAACTATGGTTCGGGCTACGCGCAGCTTTCCGTAGCCATGGCTTGCGACTACGGCAGTAACGTAGTCAACCTGAACGGACACCAGCTGATCTGGTCGCGCGCCAACTACTCCGATTGCTTTATCCGCTCTGGGCTATCGGGCTATACCGAGTGGTATGTGATGGAGTTCCCGGCGAGCGACCTGAACCAGACCCCCGGAGGCAGTAACGAGATCACCATCTCGGTTACGCAGGAAGGGCTGGAGGACGACGCATGGCGTCTGGAGTTGACCAATAACACTTCGAACCCGGCCACTACCGGCTGGAACGACTACACGTACACATCGCCGTCGAAGACGACGGCTCCAAACGATGCCATCCCCAACCCATAACCGCCAATCCGAATTGATCAGATGCCCCGCTGCTCGCCCTATAACTCCCAGAAGGCGCGTCGCGGGGCATCTTCTGTTAGGGGGCGGAGCCTCTGCACCTGGTTTGGCTCAGCGGCTTCACAACCTTCGCTGCAAACCCGCATAATGGTCGATCGATAATCAAGATCGCCGAACGTTGCAGGGAGATCCTCCGTGAATCACACAACTCGCCGGGAATTTCTGAAGGACGCCGCGCTCGCCGGCGCCGCAATCTCCACAGGCACGCTCGCCGAGCGTAGCCTCTTCGCCGCAGCGGTGCCCGCTCAAGGGCCAACGCCGGCAGTTTTCGCTGCCGCGCGGCCGGTGGAACTTTCGTTGCTCGGCAAAGAGCCGGCTTCGATTTCTACCGGCATCAGCTGGGGAGTGCCGTTTCCGCAAGGCACGGTCCGCCCCAACTCCAGCTTCTCTCTCAGCGCGTCCGGCGCAGTTCTGCCGCTACAAAGCTGGCCGATGGCCTACTGGCCCGACGGCTCGCTGAAATGGAACGGCTTTGCCACGGTCGCGCCCGCCGGCCTCACCGGCCAACTCACGCTCGCCCCCGGCTCCGCGCAGACTGCCGCATCTGGCACGCTGAAGGTTACTAGTAACACCAGCTCGGTCGCTGTGGATACCGGGGCAATGCAGTGTTCCATCCCTCTCGCCGGCGCGCACCTCATCGACTCCGTCTCCCTCGGCGGCAAGGTCATCGCGGACGCTTGCCAACTCGTCTGCATCCTGCAAAATGGCCCCGCTGACAACCCTGAAGATTCGCCCACCCGCGAGCGCTACCTCAGCACCGTGAAGAAAGTGACCGTCGAGCAGTCCGGCCCAGTGCGCGCCGTCGTCAAGATCGAAGGCATGCATCGCGGCACCACATTCAACCGTGAGTGGCTGCCTTTCACCGTGCGCCTCTACTTCTACTCCGGCCAAACTTCCATCCGCGTCGTACACACCATTGTCTTCGATGGCGACCAGCAAAAGGACTTCATCCGCGGACTCGGCATGCAGATCGAGGTTCCCCTGCACGATCAGCCTCTGAACCGCACCGTGCGCTTCGCTGGCCCCGACGGCGGCCTCTGGTCCGAGCCGCTCCAACCCGGCGGAGGCAGCGTGGCGCAGGAGACGGGCCAGCCTATGACTCCCAACCCGGTCTTCAGCAAGAATGCCATCTGGAACGACTTCAAGCTGATCCAGCCCAACCCCGACGGCTTCACCATCGTCAAGCGCACTGGCCCCGAAAGCACCTGGCTCTACTCCAACGCCGGCACGCGCGCACCGGGCCTCGTCTATGCTGGCGATCTTCACGGCGGCCTCGCTGTCAGCATCAAGAACTTCTGGCAGTCGTTCCCCGCGGCGCTCGAAGTTCAGGGCGCCGCCAGTCCTGTCACCAAACTCGTCGCCTGGCTATGGTCGCCTGACGCGCCCGAGATGGACATGCGCTTCTACGACAAGCAAGGCCACGGTCTTGACGCCGCGTATGAAGATGCGCAGCCCGGCCTCTCGACGGCTTACGGCGTCGCCCGCACCAGCGAACTCACGCTCTTCGCCTCCGCCAATTTCCCTGCTAAACCCGACACGGTTGCGATGGCCGCGGCAGGCGCACAACTTCCGCTGATCGCCGCCACACCCGAGTACATCCATTCCACCGGCGTCTTTGGAGTCTGGAGTCTGCCTGACCGTTCCACACCGTTCAAGAAATCCATCGAAGACGGCCTCGACTCCGTGCTCGCCTACTACGAACGCCAGGTCAACGACCGGTCCTGGTATGGCTTCTGGCAGTATGGCGACTTCATGCACTCCTACTCCGCGCCGCGCCACGTCTGGCACTACGATTGGGGCGGCCACGCGTGGGACGATACCGAACTCGGCGCGCCGCTGTGGCTTTGGTACAGCTACCTGCGCAGCGGCAGTGCGGATCTCTTCCGGCTCGCCGAAGCGCACGCTCGCAACACCTCCGAGACGGACACTTATCATCTCGGCCCCATGCGCGGACTCGGCTCGCGCCATAACGTTGTGAAGTGGGGGGACGGTGCCAAAGAAGCCCGTATCAGCCAGGCTGCGCATTGGCGTCCCTTCTACTACCTCACTACCGACGAGCGCACCGGCGACATCATTCGCGAGTCGGCCGAATACGCCGGTGTCGGCGCCGGCAACTTCGATCCTATGCGCGAGGCCGAGCCTAAACAGCCCGGCGAGCCGGCGGTGCGCATCCGCATCGGCCCAGACTGGTTCGCGCTAGCCGGTAACTGGATGGCCATGTGGGAGCGCACGGGCGACAAGCATTGGCACGACCTCATCACGGCCGGCGTCGACTCAATCCTGGCGATGCCCTATGGCCTGGAGACGGGCAAGCCGGAGGCAAATTCCAAAGCCCTCGCAGCCACGGTCGGATTCGATCCCGCCACCGGCAAACTCACGCCAATTCCCAATCCGGAGACGCACGCACTGGTGCCTGCAAACTACAACCTCGCAACTATTCAGGGTGGCGGAGAGGTGATGTTCGAGTTGGTGCCCCTGCTCGGCCGCAAGGATTTTGAGGGCGCATGGCTGCAGATGTGCCGCCTCGGTGTTGCGCCGCCCGAGGTTTGGGACAAGGACCGCACTACGCACAACGAAGGCGCCGACGCCCAATACGTTCCACCGGGGCAAAGCGGGCCGCGCCTGGCGGCATATGCCTACTCGAAAACGGGGAATGTGGCCTATGCAAAGAAGGCGATCGCCATGTTGCTCACCCTGGGCGGAGGCATCGCCGATGCGCACACGGTCTCCGGCACGGATTCACTTCGGCCGGTCGAGGAGGATGCCAGGTTGTCCACCAATGAAGCGTCGCAGACCGCGTTACAGTGCATCGAGGTGCTGGAGTTGTGCAAGGATCAGCTTCCCGTCGAGGCCGCCGTTCGCACCGTTCGCGATTTCCGCACCCGTCCCGCACCGCCTGCACCGAGATAGTGCTCGCCCACCTCGCAGCAGACTGATTGGCCGCCTATCCTCCCCTGTCTTGCAAATGAGAGGTTGACGGCCGCGCCGTATGATAGATTCATACAGGTCGCATTCGTGCGGAGAGATGGCCGAGTGGCTTAAGGCGCACGCTTGGAAAGCGTGTATACCGCAAGGTATCCAGAGTTCGAATCTCTGTCTCTCCGCCACTTCCCCCTGGCACCGATCCCAAATGAGGTAATCCACTCGACCGATCTCGGGCGCGCCTCTCGCCCTGCCAGCTTAGTAGGCCTACGAGCGCGATACCTCTGCCGCAATGGCCTCGCCTGCTTCCTGTGTAGTGGCGTTTCCGCCCAGGTCAGGGGTGCGAGGGCCCTTGCCGGCCAGCACAGAGCAGAAGGCTTTTTCGACCGCAACGGCCGCTTCGGACTCTCCCAGGTGGTCGAGCATCATCGCCCCGGACCAGATCTGGGCGACGGGGTTAGCAATTCCCTTCCCAGCGATGTCTGGCGCGGACCCGTGGACCGGCTCAAACATGGACGGATATTCACGCTCCGGATTCAGATTGGCGGAGGGGGCGAGGCCGATCGACCCCACCACGGCCGCGCTCAGGTCCGAGAGGATATCTCCGAAGAGGTTAGAACCCACCACCACGTCGAACCACTCCGGATGGGCCACAAAGTGGGCCGCCAGGATATCGATGTGGTACTGGTCTGTCCGGCAGTCCGGAAAATCGCGGGCTATCTTGGCGAACCGCTCGTCCCAGAACGGCATGGTGAATACGATGCCGTTGGACTTCGTCGCCGACGTGACGTGGTGCCTTCGCTTTTGCGCTAGTTCGAAGGCGAATCGGATGACTCGGTCGCAGCCCTTGCCGGTGAAGATCGTTTCCTGAATGGCAACCTCGGCGTCGGTGCCACGGTACATCCGGCCGCCGACCTCGGAATACTCGCCCTCGTTGTTCTCTCGGACGATGCAGAGGTCAATGTCTCCCGCCCGATGCTTCTTCAGTGGCGTTTCAACGCCCTCCAGCAGCCGCGCGGGCCGGAGGTTCACATACTGCTGGAACGCTCGGCGGATCGGGATCAGCAGGCCCCACAGGGAGATGTGGTCGGGAACGCCCGGGTAGCCCACGGCGCCAAGATAGATCGAGTCAAACCCGCGCAGTTGATCCAGCCCCTCCTCTGGCATCATGCGGCCCGTTCTGGCGTAGGTCTCGCAACTCCAGTTGAAGTGCGTCCACGCGAACTCGATGTCGAACTTACGGGCGGCGGCTTCCAACACCCGCACGCCCTCGGGAACCACTTCGTGGCCGATTCCGTCGCCTTCAATAACAGCAATTCTGTAGCGCTTCAAGTCGCACTCCTCAAGAGAACTTCCATCGGGTTATATATCGAGCGGAAGCGACTCAAGGCTCTTCCGCAACGCGCCCACATCCAGTTCCTTCTCCCATCGCGCGACCACCAATGTCGCCACGCCATTGCCGACCATATTAACCACCGCTCGTACCATGCTCAGGAAGCGGTCGATCCCGAGAATGATTGCCATGCCCGCCACCGGAATCGAAGGCACAACCATCAATGTGCCGACTAGGGCAACAAACGCCGCACCCTGCACCCCGCTGGCTCCCTTCGATGTCAGAATAGCCACGGCAAACAGCGTCAACTGCTGCCTGGGCGAGAGGTGGGTGTTCGTCGCCTGCGCCACGAATAGCGCGGCAAGCGTCATATAAAGGCTGGTGCCGTCGGTGTTGAATGTATATCCAGTGGGCACGACCAGACCGACAAGTCCTTCGGAGCAACCCAGCGCTTCAAGCTTCTCCATCAAGGCAGGTAGCGCGGTTTCAGACGAGGCGGTAGCCAGAACCAGCAGAATCTCCTCCTTGATGTACAAGAGAAAATGGGTAATGCGAAATCCGCAGACGCGCGCAACGCCCCCGAGTACCACAAAGACGAACACGAAGGCGGTCGCATAGAACGTGAGGATCAGCTTGGCGAGCGGCCCCAGCGAGGAGATGCCGTATTTGCCGATAGTGAACGCCATGGCGCCGAACGCGCCGATGGGGGCGAAGCGCATCACGATGTTGACTACACTGAATACCGCGACGGTCATCGCCTCAATGAACTCGATGATTGGCTGGCAGCGCGGGCCGGCAAGCGAGAGCGCAAAGCCAAACAGGATGGCGACGAACAGTACCTCGAGAATATCTCCCTTGGCGAAAGCGTCCACCACTGTGATTGGGATGATATGCAGCAGAAAATCGCTCGTGGTCTGGTAGCTCGATTGAGTGGTGTAGGTCGACACGCTCTTCGCGTCCAGGCTCGCGGCGTTGATGTTGAGTCCCGCTCCCGGATGCACCGTATTGCCCACAATCAGCCCGATCAGCAGCGCCAGGGTGGAGATGACTTCGAAGTACAGCAGCGCCTTGCCGCCGACGCGCCCAACCGTCTTGAGGTTCTTCATTCCGGCTATGCCCGACACTACGGTGCAGAAGATCACCAGCGTGATCACCATGGAGATGAGCTTGATGAAGGCGTCGCCCAGCGGCTTCAGCGTGATGCCGGTCTCGGGCCGGACAAATCCTACTACCACGGCGAGCGCGATCCCGACCACCACCTGCAACCACAGACTCTTGTACAGCGGTGGCTTCTTCGATTCGCCTGGCGTTGCTTCCACATTCTCTGCTGTCATCGGATTGGGAATCCTGGCGGTGGGCTTTGTGCTGTGCTGCGGGGCAATCAATTCTGGATTGTCTTACTGACCCGACCATCATAACGCCATCGGCCCGATACCCCGCACTCGCGCCACTGTTACGCCCGAGGCGGTCGGGGCTGAAACCAACCTGTAGAATTCTCCGCATGGAAACAATCCATGCTGCCGCAGAGAGATGGCTCTGGCCGGGCTGCCCACGGCGGTATGAGCGATCCACGCCGCACCCACAAGACCATAGCAACAGGAGACGCTACATATGAAGCAGATTGTCGCAGTGGTCTTTGGGTTCGCCCTGCTGGGAAATGCCGCACTGTTCGTTCCGCAGGCGCTGGCGATTTGGCGGAAGAAGAGCGATGAGGGCATCTCGCTGATTACGTTCGGCGGATTCAATCTTCTGCAGGTGATCGCGATCGTCCACGGATTCTACCAGCGCGATCTCGCGCTGATCGTGGGGATGATCGCGAGCCTCATCACCTGCGGCGCCGTCACGGTTCTGACCATCATGTATCGCACGGGACGCAAGAAAACTGGCGCTGTGGCCTCTTCAAGCTAATCCGCCGGGCACTGTCATCCACAAGTTCGACGTTGCCTATTTTGCTGACGCGTTCAGCTTGGCGAGGACGCCTTTCAGTGCCTCGAGCTTCTGCCCAGCTTCGCCGAGTTTGCCGTCCGCAGTGAGGCGCTGATAATCGGCAAAATCCTTACCCGCGTCTTCGATCAACGCCCTCTGGTCCTCTGCCTGTGGCGACCCTTTAGTGGCCGGTGCTGATTGCGGCGCGGCTTGCGACGCTTCCGTGGAAGTCAGCGACGGAGCCTCACCGCCATATAGCGACGACAGCGCCGCTTCAAACGTTGGTCCGTACGCCAGCTTGTCCTGCAGTGCCAGCACTACCAGGCGCAACTCCGGCATCGCACTCGTCTGCGCTTGCAGGAAGATCGGCTCGGCATACAGCAGTGCCTTGCCCGACGGAATCACCAGTAGGCTTCCGCGTACTACGTGCGAACCCTGCTGGTTCCAAAGCGTCAGTTGGCCGGAGAGCTGCGCGTTCTGATCGATGCGGGCCTCAATCTGCTGCGGGCCATCCACCAGCTTAGTCTTCGGAAAGTCGTAGACCACCGACGTGCCGTAGTTCGCGCCGTCGCAGCGTCCCGCGATCCAGCCGATCAAGTTATTCCGGTTCGCCGGCGTGAACGGAAGTATCTCGACAAACTCTGCGCCGGTTTCATCCGGCAGCTTCATCAAAACAAAGTTCGGCTCCATTGCCTGCTTGGCCTGGTCTCCGTTGCTGCTGGAACCGGTTTCCGTCGCCACCGTCCACAGGTCCTCACGGTTGAAGAATACGTCCGGACTGGTCATGTGATACAGGCCATAAACTTCCGCCTGCAGCTTGAACAGCAGCTCGGGATAGCGCACATGCTTGCGTAGGTCGCTCGGCATCTGAGTGGCGTCCTTGAACAGGCTCGGGAAGATGCCGCGATAGGCCGCCAGGATCGGATCTGCCTTGTCGAAGACGTAGAACGTCGTCGTGCCGTTGTAGGCGTCGATCACTACCTTGACGCTGTTCCGCATGTAGTTCAACGAATTGTCACCGAGCGTGTAGTGCGTCGAATAGGGATAGCTGTCGGATGAGGTGAACGCATCCATCATCCAGAAGAGCCGGCCATCCGCCCCCAACACAATGTATGGGTCTTGGTCGAACGTGAGGAACGGGGCCAGCGCTGTCACGCGGTCGCGTACATTGCGCAACATCAGCAGCCGGCTCTGCGCGGTCACGTCGTCGCTGAACGGCAGCTTGCCCAGATCGTCGCGATCGTACGCGATCAGGATACGGCGCAGGAATCCGCCCAGTTCAATCCCGCCCGTGCCCTGGTATGACGTCAGGCTGTTCGTCGCCCCTTGCGGATAGTCAAACTCCTGCTGGTGCGTCTTCACATAGACGTCAGTATTCGTCATCTCGCCAAAGTACACCTCGGGTCGGGTTACGTTGAGGCCCGGCACTGTGCTCTGCACGGGCATGTTGCTCAGCAGCAACGTCGGCAGGCCTTCAGTCGTGAACCCATTTACCGGGTTCATCGTGATGCCGTAGCCATGCGTGTAGACCAGCTTCTCGTTGATCCAGTTGCGGCTGCTGTCCGGTAGCTTATCGACGTTCAGCTCGCGCGTCGCCAGCATTACCTCACGCGTCGTGCCGTTGATGACGTAGCGATCGATGTCGATGTCGGGAAAGTCGTAGTACGTGCGGATCTCCTGGGCCTGGCGCAGCGTGTCCTGCAGCGCGTGCCAGTCCCACAGGCGGATGTTCTGCAGCGTGGCCTGGTTGTTCGCGGGATCAGTCGCTTCCACCGTCGTCTCCGCCGGAAACTCGCGTTGCGAGAATCCATCCAGCCCGTAGGCCTTCCGCGTCATGTCGATGTTGTATGAAATGTACTGCTTCTCGCGATCCAGCTCGTTTGGCTTGACCACGAAGTTGGTGACGTACCACCCCGTCAACCCCAAAACGCCGTAGCATACCGCCGCCGGAACAACTGACCCTATCAGCCATTTCACGCTCGGGGTGCGCAGCGTATTGACAGCCGCAATGCCTGCGCCAAAGACCAGCGTCGCGCACACAATCAGCAGGCCGGTAAGCATCACGTGCGCATCCGTGTAGTTGACGCCCTCAAAGATCGTGTGATGCTCTAGCAGCAGGTCGAACCGGTCGAGATACACATCGCCCGCGTAGAGCAGCAACAGGATTGCTCCCGAGGCGGAAAGGCCGCGCCACGGCGACGAGCCATATGTCATGCGGCCCTTATCCAACGCACGAAACGCGCCGGTAATCATTAGGAAGAAAACGGCGGCGAGGCAGCAAATCACCGACAGCGACAGCAGCCAACTAAGCAGCAGATGCCACGCCGGCAGGGTGAACAGGAAAAAGTTGAGCGGCTTGCCAAAGATAGGATCAACAATCGTGCCCGTAGCGGCCGGCGCGTGCCACCAAAGCGCGAGCGTTGGCCAATCTGATGTCATAGCCCCGCCGGCAATCCCGGCGACGATGAGTGCACCGACCACGGACGCGACGCGCAGTACTGGTTCAACCGACAACTTTACTGGCTGTCCTCCGAGGATGAGTGTGTGGGCGCTGGGCAGGTCGGCTTGGTGGGCGTGCTTCAGAGCAGAGAACGCCGCGAACAGAATCAGAAACGTCGCTGCCGCGAAAACTGCAAAAATTCCCCACTGAAGGCGCAACGTAGTCCAGAATACGTCCCCGTAGCCCAGCGACTGGAACCACAGCAAATTGACCCAGTATGAGACCAGGCTCTGGCAGCAAAACACAACTACAGCAACTACCGCCAAGAAAATGAGCAGCCTACGCCCTCGCCGCGGCTTTCGCGGCTCTTGTGGATAATCGATCGATACTGGCACGTCTCACCCCGCAGGGACCCTGATTCAGAGTCACGGAAATTGTACAGGCTTGAGGCTGAGTGGGCTGGCTCACCTTCGGAGTGTGACAACCGTCACACTAGAACGCGCTAGAAGCGCTGCACAGCCTGCATTTACTGGTAAACTCAACTCATTATGCGCGGTATGCCACCCATCAAGATTATTCTAGCGGCGGTCGTGATTCTCGGCACAGTCGGCTGGCTCTCCTACTCCGGCGTCGATAAGACCAAGGAGTATTACGTCACCATTGGCGAATTGAATTCGATGGGGAACAAGGCATATACACGTCATCTGCGCGTCGCCGGCAATGTCGCGCCCGGCAGCATTCAGCGCGTGGGCACCAACGCGGAGTTCACCCTGTTGGAACAAGGCCACACCCTCAAGGTTGAGTATCAAGGAGCCGAGCCGCCGCCCGACACCTTCAAGGACGATGCGCAGGCGCTGGCCGTGGGCACCTATGGCCGCGACGGCGTCTTCCACGCTACCCAGTTGCAGGCCAAGTGCGCCTCGAAGTATGCACCAGCCAAGCCTGGCGAGGCACCTGCCGGCAACACTGCGATGCTCGCACCGACCAAGTGACGGCTTGCGAACACCACGTACGATGCTCCTCTAACTCCATGCAAAACATAACTGCTTGCTCTGTGCCGCGTGTTCGTTCGGAATCCCCGGCTGTCTAAACCGTGCGCTCTATACTTTCAGAGATGATCGAACCCGCCAACGCAACCGAACTCCACCACGCACCCGCCGCAAGCCTGGATTCTGTCTCCAAGCTCTACGGAGCCTTCGCCGCGCTGCGTAAGGTGTCGGTCGAGTTTGCCGTGGGTTCTTCAACCGTCATCCTGGGCGACAACGGCGCAGGCAAATCGACACTGCTGCGCCTGCTCGCGGGCTTGATCGCACCCAGCCGCGGCACAGTCCACGTCTTCCAGAAAGAGCCCCGCAAGCAGCGCCGCCGCGTCGCCTACATGAGCCACGACGCCATGCTCTACGACGAGCTGTCCGCCCTCGAGAATCTTCGTTACTTTGCCTCGCTGCAGCGCACCGAACAAATCATGTGCAATTGCGGCACCTCGCCCGAGATAGCCTTGCGCGCGGTTGGCCTCGACCCTGAACTCACACGCCCCGTCGGGCAATATTCCCAGGGAATGCGACAGCGCGCCTCCCTTGCCCGCGTGCTACAGACTGACCCTGAGCTGCTTCTACTCGACGAGCCCTTCTCGAATCTCGACGTTGAGTCCGCCCAGCACATGGTGGAGTTGCTGCTCGATTTCCGCACGTGGGCGGTGGAATCGCCGCCAGAAACGTCGGCCCAAGGCGTAACCCCAGCCCCCCGCGCCCGCACCATCATCCTCACAACCCACCAGCCCAAGTTAGCCGAGCCCCTAGCTGAGACCACGTTGACCATGAAGGCCGGCACGATCATCTCCATCACCGGTGCTGCCGCACTCACCGCGACGCCGCGGAGCGGACGATGAAGCCCGCGCGGCCAATCAAGACCAACGCCGCACGCCTGCTTGACTCGCTCGGCATCGCGTATGAGGTGCAGACCTACGAGGTAGACCTCGACGACCTCAGCGCGATCGCGGTTGCCCGCAAGATCGGCATGCCCGCCGAACAGGTCTTCAAGACGCTGTTGACTCGCGCGGCCACCGGCCCCGCGGCCCACTTCTTCGCCGTCATTCCCGGTGACTCCGAATTGGACTTGAAGAAGCTCGCGCACGCAGCGGAAGTCAAGAAGATAGAGCTGGCCTCCCTGAAAGATGTCGAGCCGCTGACCGGCTACGTTCGCGGCGGCGTCACCGTCATGGCCGCACGCACCGCCTTCCCTGCCTTCGCGGATGAAACCATCGAACTCTTCGACGCTATTTCAGTCTCCGCCGGCCAGCGCGGAGCCCAGATCGTGCTAGCGCCAGCGGATTACCTGCGCGCAACCGGCGCCACGCTCGCCGACCTGACCAAGGCCACCTACGCCGCGATCGGCACAGAGGCGCACACATGAGCTACTTCGGTCACGTCCTCTGTCATCTACGCAAGGACCTCCAACTGGAATGGCGATCGCGCGACTCGATCAATGGGATGCTGTTCTTCTCCCTGCTTGTGGTCGTAGTCTTCTCCATAGCCTTCGACCCCACAGCAGCTATTTCGCGCCAGATCGCCGGCGGAATTCTCTGGGTCGCCCTCCTATTCGCTTCCATCACCGCGCTCAACCAGGCATGGACCCGCGAGCTGCGTAACCGGGTGCTGGATGCGCAGCGAATGTCGCCGGCACCCCCTTCAGCGATGTTTCTTGGCAAGGCGCTCGCGAACTTTCTCTTCGTGGTGGTGGTGGAACTAGTCATGGCTCTGCCATTCTTCTTCTTTTACAACCTTCATGCCCTCGGGCAGGGATGGCTCATGCTGGTAATCATGCCCCTGGGCACCTGGGCGCTGGTGTGCAACGGAACATTCTTTGCCGCGCTTGGCCTGCGCACGCGTAACCGCGAATTGATGCTTCCGCTCATCCTGTTTCCCATCTCCATCCCCGCACTGCTGGGCATGATGCAGGCAACCACCGCCGTCCTTACAGGCGAGTACGAGCCAGGTCTCTGGATCCGCCTGCTCGTTGCCTACAACATCGCCTTCACCACCGTCTGCCTCTTACTCTTCGAGACCATTCTGAACGCAGAATAGGTCCGCCTTCCTGAGACTCCGGAAGTTTGTGACGGCCATCACACCCGCCCGCCCGCAAACCTCCGCCTTCGCGGTAAACTAAGCACACCATGAAGCTCTCGCGCATCTTCGGCCCGGTTGGCATCGTCTGGTTCCTCCTGACGTTAGGAGTCATCGCCTATGCCACCAAACTCGGGCTCATTCTGGCCCCGGTCGACGCGCTGCAGGGCAACGTCTTTCGCATCATCTTCTACCACGTCCCACATTCGATGTTGAGCCTGCTTTTTCCTTATATCAATCTGGCTGCGTCGCTCTGCTATCTCTACTGGCGGCAGCGCGACCCGCTCAAGGCGCTTACTGCCGACGCTTGGGCTATTTCCTCCGCCGAAGTTACGGTCCTTTACGCCAGCATCTGCCTGTGGACGGGCATGCTTTGGGGCCGGGTGGAATGGGGCTTGTGGTGGACCTGGGATGCGCGCCTCACCAGCATGCTGCTGCTGTGGCTGCTCTATGTCAGTTACCTGATGCTGCGCAAGCTCTCGGCTACCGGTCAGACGCACACGCTCGCGGCTGTCCTTTCCGTGTTCGCGGCCATCGATGTTCCTATCGTCTATATGTCTATCAAGTGGTGGCGGACGCAACACCCCGCACCGATCTTCTTTTCCGGTGACCCGGACGCAAAGATGGATCCGTCGATGCTTCCGGCGTTCCTATGGAATATCGTGGGCTGGGCGATGTGGGGAATCTTCCTCCTCTGCTTCCGCTATGCGCTCGAACGCCGCCGGCAGGCACGCGAGCAGGACGCAGCCTTGCAGGCCATCGAAGCCTCCCTGGAGTTGGCACAATGAAACTAAGCTGGATGTTCGGCAGCAGCATGGAAGCACGCCATCTGCTCTACGTCTATCTATCTGTGTGGTTTATCCAGGGCGGGTATCTCGCGTGGACCGCGTGGCACTGGACGCATACGCCGAAGGGTTCACGCGCAGAGGATCCGCTCGATTCCGCGAATCGCAAGAATTATTGATTGAGGATGATAGGAAAAATCAACGAAGCCGAAGAATCATCTTCCGGCTTCGTTGTCCGAGGAGTATGTCAGCGATACGTGAATCCCGGCGTGGGCCGGAACCTCGCGTCACCCATATGAAACCGGAACAGGACAGAAAGTTTCGCCCCACACTAGTTTCCTCTGAATGGTCCCGCGCTTGCGGACGGCTTCCACCGCCGCTAGACTCGCAGAAGTGCAAATCCTTCAGTTCGTTTGGTCTGTGGCAGTCTCCTCCGCGGAAACCTCTTCTCGATCGCTCTCCCGCTCCAGCAACCACGGAGGGCTCCAGACTGCCATCTCGTCAGCTCTTCCGCTGTTGCTGTTGGCGGCCGTTGGCTGCCATCGCGGTCGTTTCCCCGATGTTCCGGCCGGCTATCGCGAGTTCGCCTATGTCAGCAATGGCTCGTCGAACACCATCTCAATCCTCGACCTCGTCTATCTCCGTCAGGATCGCACCTTGCCGGTCGGCGTCCAGCCCAGCGGCCTCGCCGTCAACCCGAAGCGCAACGAGGTGTACGTGGTCAACGCCGGCACAGCGTCGAGTAATGGCTCAGTATCGATCATCGATACCAATGCAAATCGCGTGGTCGCGACCATCCCTGTCCACAAACTTCCCTACTCCATCGACGTCGACGCGGCCGGCCGCCGCGCCTACGTCGCCAACAGCGGATCGAACACCGTCAGCGTGATCGACCTGGACAGCCGGCGCGAGCTCGGCGTGGTCGGCACCGGCGAGCAGCCCGGCCTCGCCCGTATCTCGCCGGACATGCGCTCCCTGGTGGTGACCAATCGCGGCAGCGGCAGTGTCTCCATCTACGCCGTCTCGCCCTACCCAGCGGAAGCCAAGCCGATTCTTCCCGGCCTGCCGCTGAAGCCCAGGCCAGCGGAGAAGGAGCCCCTGCCGCACCTGCGCGCAGCGTTCTCCGGATGTCCCGGTGCGACCGACGCGGTGATCCTGCCTTACTCCACCAAGGCGTTCATCGCATGTTCGGGCGGACACCAGGTCATGGCGGTGTCGCTGGCTGCCGCGCCGGAATCGTGGACGGCCAAGCAGAACCCAGCGCTCCTGGTCGACCGCATGCTCGCTCTGCTGGACGTCGGCAACACACCGGTCCAACTCGCGCTCAAACCCGACGGCGGCGAGGTTTTCTGCTCCAACTTCAGCTCAGGCTCCTTCTCTGAGATCGATACTCAAACCAACGAAGTCGGCGGTACCTACCCCATCGGAAGCAAGCCCACCTTCGGCATCGTTGACGCGGGAAACAGCACGCTGTGGGTCTCGAGCTTCGGCTCCGACTCGGTCAACCTGTGGAGCATCGACGACTCAATGAAAGCCGGCAGCGTAGATACTGGCCACGCTCCCGATGCGCTTGCGTTCTCCGCCGACGAGCATCTGCTGCTCGCCGCCGATGCCCACTCCGGCGACGTCTCTATCATTCGCACCGTTGACCGAAACGGCGCCCCCGCGCTGTTCACCATCCTGCCCGCAGGCGGCTCTCCCAACGACATCGTAGTGAAGGCGATGCCCGGCACTCCCTGACGTCAGCTCACTTGGACCCCTGGTATACCGCTGTTACCTGTTGCTATCAGTCTTTTCTTGCACCGGCTATCAGCTCGGCGCCGCTCAGAGCTGGCGAGCCAGCACCAGCGTAATGTCGTCAGGCTGTTCTTCAGCGCCGATCCACGCGTCCAAGGCCAGCATTACCTGCGCGGAGATGACCCCAAGCGGCTGGTCGCGGTAGCGTGTGACAACCTCCATCAGGCGCGTCTCGCCGAACTCGCCAAAATCGTTCTCGGGCTCAGTGATGCCGTCCGAGTAAGCCACCACAATGTCGCCCGGATGCATCTGGATACGGTCTTCCTCGTAGCGCATACCGTCCATCAGGCCCACCACGGTGCCCCCGCGGTCAAGCCGGCGGATCTTGCCATCGCGACCGAGAACCAGCGGCGGCAGGTGCCCGGCATTCGAGTACGTAAGCTGCGCCGTGTCCGCATCGTAGTGCGCCAGAAACAGGGTTGCGTACTTCTCCGGCTGGGTGCTGCGGTAAAGATGCCGATTCAACATCGCGAGAATGCGCCCCGGCGATTCGAACAACTTGCCGCTGTCTCCAGCCAGACTTTCGCGGCTCACACTCAAACCCGCCACCGCGCTCTCACTGTACACAAGATCCTCGCCCGCCAGCCGGTAGGCACGTACGGCCGAGTGCAGCGTCGCCATCAGCAGCGCCGCCGAGATGCCCTTACCGCTAATATCTCCCAGCGCGATACCAACGCCCGACTCGCGGCCCGGCGATCCATCTGGATTGTTCGGATGATGGAAGACCAGGAAGTCGTAGTAGTCGCCCGAGACCGACCGCGCCGGACGGCAGATGCCGTGCAACTCCAGCCTGGGCAGGTCGCGCACATGATGCGGAAAAAGATTAGCCTGAACCTCCTGCGCAATGGAGAGTTCGCTCTGCAAACGCTCCTTCTCCTGTTGCTCGACCAGCAATCGCTCCAGCGATCCGGTCATGCGGTTGAACGAGCGATTCAACTCCCCAAGCTGGTCCCTTTGCCCGTGATGCACCGCGGGAATGCGATGCGTAAAGTCGCCGTGGTCCACCCGCTGCGTGGCGGAGTACAGCTCCTGAACGGACGTTGTAATGTTGCCGCTCAAACGCAGAGCCATCCACAGGGCCAGCGCCTCAATCAGCGCGAAGAGGATACACAGCGCTACCAGACCAATGCGGATGTAGCTGGTGACGACTCCGCCCAGCGTGCTTCCGAAGAGCTGCCTGTACAGCAGCGACGGACGCGAGTGAACTTCGATGGCCGCCGGCGCTGCTGCAGGCTGGTCCGGACCCGTGTCCCAGTCGACCGTGTCCAGCGTGGAGAAAAAGTGCACGCGAAAGTCGCAGATGTTGACGGAGATTGGCTCCGATCCGCCAAACACAGAACTGCCGCGCCGCCCGCTGCCGCTAGTCCGCTGCGAAGAAATCTCGCGGGTGTTCGCAGACTCCGTAGTTGCAGGCCTACTTGTCACCGTGATGGGCGCGTTGCCGCTGGTCACGCCCGTCAGCAGGTTCACGCGGCCCAGCCCTTTTGCGATCACGTCGATTAGCGCGACGTCGACGGGCAAGCTGGTAATCACGGTGACTACACCGCTGCTCTCAACCGCACGCTGGTCGATGGCCACCAGGTACAGATCGTCGCCGTCCAGCACTAGGCCGCGAAACTCCTTGCCATGCAAGTCGGTCGCCCAAACAGGGAAACCGATCGGCGTTCGCGCGATCGGACTCTGAGAAGCAGCGGCCGGGGCCAAGCTGGAGAACGTCGGCAACGGAACGCCGTTCAGATAGATCGCTGCGTGCGGATGCAGTCGCGCGCGCAACGGATCGGGCAGAACCTCGGAAGACAGGTCAACCTCTGCGGACGCGGCCTGTGCGGCTTCACTCGCGGTAGCGGATGCGTTCGGCGTGGTCGCCGGTGTTGCCTGCGGGGCCGAACCTTGCCGCGGACGCTGCGCTGGACGGCGCGGCGGAGGCGCTCCTAACAGCCCCTCGCCGCGCGCGCGCATCATTCGCGACATGCGGTCCGCACGAGTGGCATTCTCCACCCCCAACTGGTCCAACTCCTGACGCATGCGCGAGTCCGCCAGGTGGATGGAGAACTGTCCCGCCGCAATATACGACGAGATAGTCACAAAGGTTAGGATCAGGACGAACGGCGCCAGCCCGATCAGCAGGTAGGTCAGGATCAGCTTATTGCGCAGGCTCCAAAGCAGGTGCTGGTTCACCAGGCGCCAGGCCAGCGGCACCGCCAGCCCAATCAGTGCTACTCCCACCAGGACCTGCATCCAGCCCAACAGCGTTTGGCCGGGAACCGGAGTCTGGCGCAGAAGCCATAGCAGCCCAAACCAGAGCGCGAGCCAGAACACAGCGCCGGCAACTCCGGTGGGGGGTTTTCGCCTCCACCACCCGCTGTTACTCTGTGGCTCGCGGAGTTCAGGCGCCTTTTGCATCGCTCCCTCTCTGCGCGTAGCCCTGCTCTTCTTGGTCCTTGCGTTCCTCCTGCCGCGCTACGGAGAGCGCATACCGAGTCGCGGAAAAATGCGCGCCCGCCAGCAGCAGCAGCCCCGAAAGAAAAGCCCAGATCATCAATCCCACCGAAACATAGAACGGGCCATAGATCGCGGCAAAATCCAGCTTCGGAAGCGCCAGAACATAGAGGTACTTAGCCAGCTCCCACAGCAGGCCGATGATGATGGCCGTCGGCAACACCGCACGCGCAGGAACCTTGCGATTGGGGAGTATCCAATAGATAAGAAAGAAAAGCAGGATGCTCACAATAATCGCGAGCACATGCAACAACCCGCCATAAAGAGTATTGAATACGATGTTGTCGGTGTGGCCAAAGAATATCCACGTCAGCAGCGATCTCTGGCCCGCAGTCAGCGCGACGGAAGTCATAGCGAGCACGCCGGCCGAGAACGCCAGCCCCAGGGAGACGGTCTGATTCCACAGATACGATCGGTTCTTGCCTACTCCCCACACCCCGTTCAGAGCGACTTCAAGCGGAAGAAACACACCCGTTGAGCTGACCAGCAGCATAACGACCGAGTAGATCTGCACGCCCTTGTGCGGATGCGCCAGCTTCAGCATGTGATCCATAATGTAATTCGGATCTATGGTCAGGTCCGAAGGCAGGAAAGTCGACATCATCTCGCCCACCACTTTAGCCATCGCCTCCGAGTGGAAGACCTGCCGCGAGATCGTCATCATCATCACGATGAACGGAAACAGCGACAGAATGACGTTGGCCGCAACGCTGAACGCGTAGGTGTGGACCTCGGTCTTCGTCATGTACTTCGCCAGCGCCACCACCTGCGGCCACGAGCCGGATGCGCGCACCACCGGGCGCACTTCAGCTATAGGAACGGCGGTCGGAGCTTCGTGCATTTCTTCGTTTGAGGTGCTGGGGGACATCGTGCCGAACCTTGCTCCCGGCTGGCGCGGATAGGTAAGAGGCCAGCCTGCTCACGCCCGCGCTTTCCTGCCGCGAAACGTGACCCGTTGTTAGGCTAGCAGACGTTCGGCGGCAACTCGAAGCCTCAACCGGCTCGCATTTAGTCAGTCCGCAGGCTGTCCCGACAGAATCCGTGACCGCGCCCACTCTGCCGCGTCTGCAAGCACCGCATCCTCTCCCGTCCGCCACTCGTCTAACGGGGCAAGGAAGCGCTCTTCCCCGCTGTTGCCCATCGCAATCGCAACATTGCGCAGTAGCCGCTTGCGCCCCGTACGTTCCAGCGGCGAGCCCTTGAATCGCCGCTTGAACTCCTTCGCGTCCATCGTCGCCAGCCAGTCCAGCGCAGGATTCACCAGCTCCTGCCGCGCCTGCATGCCACCATAGTTTCCGATGGGAGCCTCGCGGTTCCACGGGCATACATCCTGGCAGATGTCGCAACCAAATACCTGCCGCCCCATACCCGCGCGTAGGCTCTCGTCGATCGCACCCTTCTTCTCAATCGTCAGATAGGCAATACACCGCGATGCGTCCATCTCGCGCGCGCCGCCAATCTGCTTCGTCCCCAACAGCGCGCCGGTGGGGCAGGCGTCAATGCACCGCGTGCAACTGCCGCACCGGTCCGCTGGAGGAAGCACCGCCGTAGACATCTCGCCTCGCTCCTCCACCGGCAGCGAGGTGACAATCACCCCCAGCAGCAGCCAGGACCCAAGCTGCTGGTTCAGCACGCAAGTATTCTTGCCGATCCAGCCCACGCCGGCCCGCACAGCAAGACTGCGTTCAACCATTGGCCCCGTGTCGACGTAGCAGCGCGTCTCGCATCCCGCCTGCGCCAGCAATCCGGCCTCGATCTCCCGCAACCGGCCAAGCAACTCCTCGTGGTAATCCGTAGGAACGAGCGTCCCGTCAGCCAGCTTCCGCCCGCTCCAAGCATAACGCGCAATCCAGCCTGCACCTTGTGGCGCTGCATCAATCGACCTCGGCGCATCCGCGTTGTAGTTCAGCGCGCACACCACTACCGAGCGTGCCCACGGCATCGCAACCTGCAGCGCACTGCGAACCAGCGTGCCGGCCTCGTCGCGCCGCTTCAAATACTCCATTTCGCCCGCGCGTCCCTGGTCCACAAACCCTGCGAAACGCCTGGCCTCCTGCGCAGCAACCGGATCGTCCGGCTCACGCACCTCCGCAACACCGGAAACGTCGAAGCCCGCTCCATGAGCTGATTCGTCCAGCCAGCGTCTCAACTCTGCGGTCCATGTTGTGGATTGCATCGTACTCATCAACCTCTCCAGTCACCGCCCATTCCAGCCTATCGCCTACAATCGATCCAGATGCCCTTTCCCTACTCAGAAAACCCAGCAGCCGCAAGCCGCATCGACACGGTCCTGTTCGACTATGGCCAGGTGCTCTCCGGCCCGCCTGACCCCACCGCGTGGGCACGCATGCGCGCCATCACCGGTCTGGACGAAGCCCGCCTCCACGAAGCCTACTGGAAGTTCCGCCACGACTACGATCGCGACGCGCTTACCGGTCCCACTTACTGGCAAGCAGTCGCCGACAACGCCGGAATCACCATCGATGCCGCCCAACTCGCAGCACTCCTCACCGCCGACATCGACCTCTGGACCAGCCTCAATCCACCTATGGTGGAGTGGTCCGCCCGCCTCCAGCGCGCCGGCATCCACACCGCCATCCTCTCCAACATTGGCGACTGCATGGCCCACGGAATCGTCGCCAAATTCCCCTGGCTCTCCGCCTTCAACCAATGCATCTGGTCTTACGCGCTGCACATCGCCAAGCCCGAACCGGCAATTTACCTCAAGACCGCCGAAGCCCTCAACACCGCCCCCGCAAACATCCTCTTCCTCGATGACCGTGAAGACAATATCGCGGCAGCAGCCGCGCTCGGCTTTCAAACTATCCTCTACAAATATGCCGACCACGCCGCATTCGAACGCGAGATGCGCCAACGCGGCCTGGCTTCGCTGCTCGACTCCGAACCCGTCGCAAAGTTGAATCTTACCGCGCGGTAGCGGCAGTTTCCCCCACCGGCACCGCCACCTGCTCCACAATTTCAATCCCGAACCCTTGCAGCGCTGGAACGTGGGTGCGCGTGTTAGTCAGCAGCCGAATCCGGCTGATCCCCAGGTCCGACAGTATCTGCCCTCCCAGCCCAACCTGTCGCAAAATCCGCTGCGAGCGCTGGCTGCTATCCTCACGCGTTTCGTTCAACTTCGCACTGCGGTTCGCATCGCGATGCAGTACCAGCGAGTACGGCGCAACTCCGCCCTTCCCCGCCACTCCTGACCGGTCGATGCCAAACCCCCGCGCTCCGTTGTGCAGATAGATCAGCGCCCCACTCCCCGCCTCCGCAATCATGCGCAACGAGTTGTCCACCAGCGCGTGACAGTCGCACAGCGCGGCCCCAAACACGTCGCCAGCCAGGCAATGCGTATGCACACGCACCAGCACTGGCTCATCTTCAATCTGCCCCGGCGTGTCGTCGCCCATCTGGTTGTCAATCCGGTTGCCATACACTAGCGCAACATGCGACTCGGCGCCGTCCACGTCGCTCTCATACGCAATCATCCGGAAGTCGCCATACTTGGTCGGCAGCGTAGCCTCGGCCACGCGGTGAATATAGCGCTCGTGCTGCAGACGGTAGCGGATTAGCGAGGCCACGGTCAGCATCTTCAGCCCGTGCTCCTCGCAGAACTTGACCAGGTCGGGCACGCGCGCCATGGTTCCGTCTTCGTTCATGATCTCGCAGATCACGCCCGCCGAAACCAGTCCCGCCATCCGCGCCAAATCCACGGACGCTTCGGTCTGCCCTGCGCGCACCAGCACTCCACCCTTGCGCGCGCGCAGTGGAAACACATGCCCCGGCCGCGCCAGGTCGTTCGCCTTCGATCGCGGATCGACCGCCACCTGAATCGTATGCGACCGGTCTGCCGCCGAAATCCCCGTCGTCACGCCTTCGCGCGCCTCAATCGTCTCAGTAAACGCTGTGCCGAACCGGGACGTGTTCTCCGCCGTCATCGGCGGCAGTCGCAGATAATCCGCGCGCTCTTCCGTCAGCGTCAGGCAGATCAGCCCGCGCCCGAACCGCGCCATAAAGTTGATTGCCTCGGGCGTCACAAACTCCGCCGCCAGCGTCAGATCACCCTCGTTCTCGCGGTCCTCGTCGTCTACAACAACGACCATCCGCCCCGCGCGAATCTCTTCGACCGCTTCTTCCACCGTGGCGAAGACCGTCTTCTGCGACTCCTCGGCCATCTCTACTCCTCCGCCGTGCTCGGCCCCGCCATCCTCGCGAATCCGGCCGCAATCAGCTCATATAATCCCACCGCAATCACCGCCAGAATCACTCCAGCCATCAGCATGAAACCCACCGAGTGGAGCTGCGTGATCCGCTCGAAATAATGACTCTGCTCCGCCAGAAATCCCTCGCGCCCAAGCCCCAACTGGCGCATCTGCTGGTAGTGCCGGTAAATCCCAAACATCACACCAAGAAAGAGGGTCGCCAGCACCCTCCCCGTTCCAGAACTCTTCATACAGATCTCCTGCTCTCTATCATATGAGTTCTGCGCACCGGCCCTCGAACGCAAGAGCACCACGAACCAAGCATCGCATCCCGTGAATTCCAAACGAAAGCGCCGCCCATGTCAGGCGGCGCTTGTTTTCAAACCCCATCAACTTCTACAGCGTCGACTCGATCTCGAACCCCCAGGCCTCCAGCAGCGCCTCAGGGATGTACTTCGAATTCTTGTTTCGCCGAGCCCATTCCCGGAGCCGGGTGGATCGAATATACTGGTCCGGAGTCAACTTGAATTCCTTCACCACTTGCTCGAACGATGTAACGGTTGGAACTACCGGGCCGATCGGCTCCGGCTTACCCCAATTTGGATTTCCACGACGCTTTGCCATCTGGTGTGTGTCCTTTGTCCTTTGTTTCCAGCCCTTTGGATAGAGCTAGAGCTCCTGCGTGGCACATCCGACATAAGCTCAGCCTTCGGGACGCGCAAGATTCATTCTAGGGCATTTACGGGCAAAAAGCAAGCCTTTCGAGATACATTCTGCCTTCAATCCCGACTACTTCGCCGCCGGCTGTGCCGGACCCAGCTCCAGTCGCACCACATCGTACGCAATCCCACTGGTAATCCCGCCTGCCGGCACCGTCAGGGTCAGCGTGTTCGCCCCGGCGTGCATCAGAGACGCATCGAAGGTCACGTCTTTCTCGACCCACGAACCTTCCACGCCGTCGCGGTTGATGGTCGCGTTGTAGACCAGCCCGTCCACGGTACCCGCGTCCTTGCCATTTACCTGAACCGAGATGCTCCGCGCACTCACGCCCGCCAGCGCCAGCCGCAGTATGCCCTTCTCTCCCGCCGCTGGAGCCTTCGCCAGCATAAAGTTCACCTTCCAAGGCGTTGCCCGACCCTGCCCCTTGCCCAGCAGATCAGGCATGTCCTCATCGTGGGGCACCTGATAGATAAACCAGTCCTTGCGGAAGTCGCTTTTGCCGATCGTAAAGTCCACGTCATTCGGAAACAGCTTCGCGTACTCGACGTACTCACCCCAATGCCAGTGGTCGTTGCCGTTCAAGAATTCTGAAGCAGCCCGGTTCGGAATCCCAATCTGCCACAGCTGCCGTCCGTACCGAAGCGGCTTCCACTCCAGTTTCCCCAGGTCGACCTTCCCGCCCGGACCGACCGTCACGTCCGCCTTCGCGTACTCGCCCAGAACGCCGTCGGCGATCGCGTGCAACTCATACGTTCCCGGCCGCACATTCGGAATCGTGAACTTCCCATCCGCCGTCCCACGCGTCCAGAACTCGTAGTGCTTGGCATCGTTTTGCCACGTCAGTCGCTCCGGCGTCCGGCCGCCGCCAGGCCCACCCTGCTGTGCTGTCACCGGTTCCTGGTCTGGAAAAGCCAGCCCCACCATCAGATTCGGCAGCGTAGCTCCTGGCGCCTGCGCATCGTGCAGCACCATCTGCCCGCTCACCGTCGCGCGTTCTGCCGCCTTCGGATAGTCCACCCCATTCACCCACGCATACGGCCACTTCGCCTCTTCCACCTTCGCCTGCCGCTTCGCGTCCGCAAACATCGCATCCGGCGTCGGCCCGGTAGGCACATAGATGAAGATCGGCCCCACCACTTTGTTCCAGTCCTCGTTTGCGGCAATCGGCAGAATGCTGCCCCCGTAGTGGGTTCCCCGCCAGTAGTCCAGCAACGTCGGGTCGCCCCCGTCCGCATCGTCCAGATGTCCCGTCAGCTCAAAATGGTACGGCCCGCTCGACAGATACTCCACCGACGGATTGATGAAGTAGATCCCCAGGTGTTGCTTGGTACTGGCCCAACCGAACGCCGGCGTGTCGAACTGATCGGTGCAGTAGTCGTACTTATGCTCCGCGATACCCGTCTTCACACCCGTCGTCAGCCGCCGCGCTTCCTTCATGTTCAGGTCGGTGCCCTTGTCCCAGTCGAACCCGTTCGGCATCGGCGCATTGCGCTGCGCATCTATCGACAGCCAATCGAATACGCCTCCATTCAGCTTCATGCCGTAGCGACTCTCGCCAATCTGGGTCGCGCCGTAGGTCGGCTCGTGGGTGAAGATTGCGTAGGTATAGATACCCTTTCCGCCGCGTTCCAGCGTGTAGCGAATTTCCATATCCACCAGCAGCCCGCGCCCGCCGCCACCGCCCGGAGCCCCGGCCGCACCGGCTGGCCTCGGTCCCGTGTATGTCCCGCGATTCGCCCGCACTCCCGGAGCCAGCGTTACGCCCGTTCCTGTCGTCGTTGCACCGGCTGCGCCGTCACCCTCGGTGGCCGCATCCTGCCCGCTGCCAACCGCGACACGACCTTGCTTGGGTACTCCGTTCGGAAAGTCCGGATCGCCCGGGCTGCGGGTCGAATTCAGATTCTTACCATCCGACCAGCCTTTCACGGACACCTCGACCCGTTCGCCGCCATTGGCCGCCGGATCGATCGTCACCTTCGCCTCCATTTTGTCCGCGCCATTCGGGTTCTGCTCCCAATATCCCGCATGGTGTCCAGAGACGTAACCCATCGTCTCCAGCCCCTTCACCTTCAGCGATGTCATATCGCCCGTCTTTTTGCTGATCGTCGCCTCCAGATAACCATTGGAGAGGACGAAGAATCCGCCATCCTCCTTCACCGTCACCGGCGTCGCCGTGGCCGAAGTCTCTGGCGCTACGCCAGGCTCCTGCGCGAACGCGGCGGCAACCACGCACATCAGAAACGCCATCGCAAGCCGGGCAAAGGTGGTTGATTTGGGGGTCTCGGAGGAAGGTGAATAAAGTCGCGAGGAATGCATGAGGAGTCCTTATGGAATCGACCCAGGCTGGCAGACCAGCTTGGACAGAGTAATGGTGGCAGAGTACGTTCTAACAGACGCGCCAAGTTCGCCGCAGGACGCCGCGCCCTGAAACAATTCTCCTATTGGCAGCCCGCGCCCAACCCTTACGGCCCGGGCTCCGAAAATGGAATCGGAGAGCAATGCTTCCAGCAGTCACAAGTCGTCGACCGCGCAAAGCGTGTGTGATCGGTGCAGGCCCCAACGGTCTCGCCGCCGCCATCGTCCTCGCCCAGGCCGGCCTCGACGTCGAACTCTTCGAAGCCGAATCCACCATCGGCGGCGCGGCCCGCACGCTCGAACTCACCCTCCCCGGCTTCCATCACGACTTCGGCTCTGCGGTCCACCCCATGGCCGCCGGTTCGCCCTTCTTCACCTCACTGCCCCTAGCCGACTACGGCCTGGAATGGATCCACTCCCCCGTCCCGCTCGCCCACCCCTTCGACGACGGCACCGCCATCACCCTCGATCGTGACCTCGCCCAAACTGCACTTGGCAGCGCCTGCGGCTCGGATAGTTCAGACACCTCAGCCTGGCGCGACCTCATGCAGCCCTTCGTCACCCGCTGGCCCGACCTCACCGCCGACATCCTGCAGCCCATCATTGCCTTCCCCCGGCACCCACTCCTGCTCGCCCGCTTCGGGCTCAACGCGATCCTCTCCGCCACCACCCTCGCCTGCCGCCGCTTCCGCACCGAACCCGTCCGCGCCCTCTTCGCCGGCCTCGCCGCCCACTCCTTCCTCGCACTCGATCAGCCCCTCAGCGCCTCCTTCGGCCTCGTCCTCGGAGCCTCCGCCCACGCCGTCGGCTGGCCCATCCCGAGAGGCGGCGCGCAGTCTCTCGCCAACGCCCTCGCCGCCCACCTCATCCACCTCGGCGGCCGCATCACCACCTCCACCCGCATCAGCAGCCTCGCCGACCTCCCCGCCTGCGACCTCACCCTTTGCGACATCACACCCCGCCAACTCCTGGCCCTCGCCGGCGAAGAGCAGCTCACCCCCAGCTACCGCAGCCAACTGGCCGCTTACAAATACGGGCCCGCCGCCTTCAAAGTCGACTACGCCCTTTCAGCCCCCATCCCGTGGAACACCGCCGCCTGTCTCCGAGCGGCCACCGTCCACATCGGAGGCACCCTGGCCGAGATCGCCACCTCCGAATCCGCAATGGCCGCCGGCCGCCACGCCGAAAAGCCCTTCGTCCTCCTGGCCCAACCAACCCTCTTCGACCCCACCCGCGCACCTGAGGGCAAGCACATCGCCTGGGCCTACTGCCACGTTCCCAACGGCGCGTCAGAGTCCGAATCCACCCTCCAGCGCCTGGAAGCCCAGATCGAACGGTTCGCCAGCGGCTTCCGCTCCACCATCCTTGCCCGTCAGGTCTCCACCCCCGCAACACTCGAAGCCATGGACGCCAACCTCGTCGGTGGCGATATCATCGGCGGAGCCACCAACCTGCGCCAACTCCTCTTCCGCCCCACCCGCCGTCAGTACCGAACCTCCGCGCCGGATATTTATCTTTGCTCGTCGTCAACTCCTCCCGGAGGCGGCGTCCACGGCATGTGCGGAGCCAACGCCGCGCGTCTCGCGCTCCGCCGGATGGCCCTATCCCCTACCCCCGATCGAAAACTGTAAGATCTTCCAAACAAAAGGGTTAGACTGCAAGATCTTGATTCCATGCATCTTATCCCTAAGGGGAGAAGAATCAATAGTTTACGAAGGATCTCTGCAAAGGAAGCCGAGCAGAGAAGAAGGCCAGGCAGATCGCCGCGCACCTCAATGTTTACTCCTCCATTTTACACCCGGTGTCAAGCATCCCCTGTGGATTTTCGGGCCCAAGGGGGCCCTCGCTCGAGCGTCACAAGTCAAACAAACGGGGTCGCCGCAATCTCCGCGGCGACCCCCTGAACCAGCCCTTGTCTTTCAACTTACAACTCGGCTTTACATTCCGCTCTGATTGCCGTCGGTCGGATGCACCACACGGAAGCTGCTGTTGCCCTTCGACCACACCAGCAGCAGGATGTCCTTGCCTGCCGGCGTAGCATGCATTGCCGTGGCAAACTGCTCCGCCGAGGCAACTGGCTTCCGGTTCACTTCCAGCACTACATCGCCCGGTTGCAGGCCGGCATCCTCCGCAGGCGAGCCCGGACGAACATTGGCAATCGCTGCGCCTTTCACGTCCGACGGCACGTTCAACTGTTGCCGCGCATCGGCGTTCAGGTCGTCGACCGCCAGCCCCAGCTTGCCCGTGTTACCCGCTCCGTTACCAGACTCTTTCTCAGCAACTGCAGCGCCCGGCTTCTGGTACTCACCTACCTTGACGCCAACCTGAATTAACTCCCCATTGCGGATGATTCCTAGCTGGATCGTTTGCCCCGGCTGGTCCTGGCTCACCGCTACCTGCAGCGCGCTGCCATCAACGATCGGCTTCCCGTTCAGCTCATGGATCACGTCACCGCTCTTCAGCCCTGCGCGGCTGGCCGGCGAATCGGGCGAAACCTGGGCAACGATCGCCCCACTGGCATCCTTTAGGTTGAAGAAGCTCGCATTCGCAGGAGTAACGTCGTTCATGCTGATGCCCAGGTAGCCGTGGTGAACGGCCCCATGCGCAATCAGTTCATCCGCCGTCGCCTTGGCAATCTGCGCCGGAATCGCAAACCCAGCACCCGCGAACGAACCACTGTCCGAGATGATGAACGTGTTGATCCCCACCAGTTCGCCGTGCGCATTTACCAGCGCACCGCCCGAGTTGCCCGGATTGATCGCGGCATCCGTCTGGATGAACCCGCCCGGCTTCCGCGCGTCGTCGCTATACGGATTCTGACGATTCACCGCACTCACAATGCCGCGCGTCACCGAGTCCTGGAAGTATCCGAACGGACTTCCGAACGCCAGCACCGTCTGCCCCGGCCGCAATGTGGACGAGTCGCCCCACTGCAGATACGGCAGGTTGTGCCCGTCGATCTTGATGACGGCAAGATCAGTAAGCTTATCCACACCGACCACCTTCGCGTCCATCACCCGTCGGTCGTTCATCGTCACCTTCACACTTACCGCGCCGTCCACAACGTGATTGTTGGTCACGATGTAGCCGTCCGGTGAGATGATGATGCCGCTGCCAACTCCGTGCTCCAGAGGCTTCTGCTGTTGCTGGAAGCGCCGGCCCTGCCCTTGTCCCTGCTGGCCGCCACCAAACGGTCCGTTCGGCCCAAAGAATTGCGCGAAGCCGGGAGGCAGTTGCTGTTGCTGACCTTCCTGCGAAGTCTCTTCCTCCGACCCCTTCGACGTTACCTGCACATTCACTACCGCTGGTTCCACGTGCGCCGCAACCGACTCCATCGCCCGGTCCAGCGCCGTCAAGGCCGCAACGCTGTTGTCGTCAATGGGCGCCGCATTTACAGCCGCCGCCCGCATCGAGCTCTCGTGGAACACAAGGCTCACAACCAGCGCAGCCGTCAGCACCGCGCCAGCACCTACACTCAAGGGTTTCCGTGCCATTTTCTTCACCTCAGTTACTAATTGATTAGTTGCTTCGGACATACAAACACCTCCATGCTGCTGTTAAATCCAAACCTAAAGTTGAAAAACGATCCAACCGCCCCGTACTGGAACCGCCGCATACCGAGGTCCCTGCTGCGGCAGCCCGACCTGCTCATTAGCCGCCGATCCAGTATCGGTAGCGGCCGCCTGACCGGATGGGCTTGATGTCTGGGCCGCCGTAAACACCGCACGCGTCGTCTGCCCGTCCTGCCAGGTGGTCACCACCACCCACTGCATCACCCCAGTTGCAGGCTCTGACGGAGCCGCGTCGGAGATCGTCCTAGACCGATTCCCCACACCAGAAACCGCTGCCGATGTTTGCACCATCCTCGCCGAACCATCCGCCGCCTGGGCAACTGGCCGCTGCACCATATCCCCATGTTCAGTACTTCGATGCTGGCGCGGGTTCGCAACGCGAGCGACCGCAATAGCCTCATGTATTACACCCACTACCTGGTGTATCTCACGTTTTTCAGGACTCTTATATACGACACTAAATGCTCGGAAGGTCTTTTCAGCGGACGCCCTGTTCATGGCAGTTTCATCGCCACGAGTCGGTTGCCACTGAGTCTGTTGTGCCACAGTCTGGGCATCTCGACTCGAAAAGCCCACCACTTGCGGGCATCGCTCAAATCCGGTCGCCGCCACCAGCAATCCCAGCATTGCCCCGCCCAATACCAGCTTCGCGTGTAGCGGCTTCATCCCTTCGCCGCGACGCAGAATCCTGCCCACGCGCCGACCCAACTCCGACTCGCGGCCGAGAACGCCCAGAGCCAGCGCCATCGCGCGCCTTCCCAGCCGGTACTCTGCCAAAGTCGCGAGGCACGTCGCATACGCCTTGGCCGCGCCCGCCCGGCCCTCAAACGCGTGCAACACCCGTTCGTCAACCGCCAACTCGCGCTCAAGACACAGCCGCCGCTCCACCCAAGCCAGCGCCGGATTCAGCGGGAAGATCACCAGCGCGATCTTCTGCAGCAGGTTCAACCAATCGTCCGCCCGCACCAGGTGCCCAGCCTCGTGCAGCACAATCTGCTCAAGTTCTGTCGCGGTCAGCTTTTCCAGCAGCCAGGCTGGGATCAGAATCTTCGGTGAAAAGAACCCGATCACCGTCGGCCGGTCCACCTCATCCGAAGTGCAAACCTGTGCCCGCCTTTGCCCTTCGGAATAGTAGCGGGTTTCAGCAAAATCCCCCACCACGACAGGCTCGGCCCGCTTCCACAGCGCCCGCACTCGCAAAGCCGCAGCCATCAGGCTCGCAGCCCGCGCCAGCGACGCCGCCAACCATACCGCCGCAATCGCCAGACTCCAACGCCCATCTATCGTGATCCAGGCGCCTTGTCCGCCATGGGGCGCTCCGGCAGCGCGCGGCCACAGCGAGATCACGGGCAACCCAGCCACCACCAGGAACACCGCAAACCAAATGGCAAACCGCACGGCCGGCGGAGTTCTTGGGAGCAACCGCAGTCCAAGCCCAACCAGCGCCGCGAGCAGGATCCCCTGCCACACCGCGGCCATCAATCCGCCAGTCGCAAGCCCGATCATCGCGCCACCTTCTGATTCGACACAAACCCGGGTGCCCCATTCATCGCAGCCTGATCGCGATCAGTGGGCTCAGAATCATCTGAGGCTTGCGCAATCGCCTCTTTCAGCCGTTGCAGCTCATCCGCATCAATCTCTTCATCCCCCAGCAGCGAAAGCAACAGCCGCTCCCGTGAGTTGCCGAAGAAGCGCTGCATCATGTTCCGAATCTCCGATTGGCTCGCCTCCTGCTCCTGAACGCACGGGAGATACAGGAACGCGCGCCCCTCTTGCCGGTGCCGCACATATCCCTTTTGCTCCAGGATCCGGATCGTCGTCAGCACCGACGTATAGGCTAGCGCCTCACCTTCCGGCATCGCCGCCACCAGGTCACTCACCGCCGACTCGCCGCGCACCCACAGCATCTTCATCAGCCTCAGCTCGGCTTCCGTCAACGTGTTGGACTTCCTCGGCGGCATTCGGCGTTTCAAACTCCTGCGCATAATTTAGCGCGTAATCTTCAGACGAACAACTAAAGATTTAGTTACCAAGCCCTGTGGAAATCTTTCGTATTCCATTAATTTACGGTCGGAATTCCGTCTTAGTCTTCCAGGGCTATCTGAGCGAGAGCGGCAGGATGAACTTCTGGTTGGACTTAACCCGTTTAGAAAAAGATCCTTAGGAGTTGAATGCCGGGGATATTAGGCCTTCTCTGGGGTTCACTTTCCACCCGTTATAATCGACTTGTGACCGCCAGCCAATTTCTCCGCGAGCCTCCCGGCCAGACACTGCTCTTCGACGCCGACGACACGTTGTGGGAGAACAACATCTACTTCGAGCGCGCCATCTCCGCGTTCATCTCCTACCTCGACCACCGTGTCCACACGCCCGAAGAGGTCCGCGAGCACCTCAATCTGGTCGAGCGTGCCACCATCAAAGCCCAGGGCTACGGCCTGAAGAGTTTTCGCAAGTCTCTGATCGCCTGCTTCGAGCAGCTCACCGACAAGCCGCTCACGCCCGAGAAGCACGCCCGCATCGTCAGCTTCGCCCAATCCATAGCCGACCAGGAGATTGAACTTATCGCCGGCGTCCCCGCCACCATCGCCGAGCTGGCCGCGCGCCATCGCTGCATCCTGGTCACCAAGGGCGACGACGCCGAGCAGCGCGACAAGCTGCACCGCTCCGGCCTGGCTCCGCACTTCGCCGCTGTCGAGGTTCTGCCGGAAAAAACAGATGCCGCTTACCGCGCCCTTGCCCGTCACCACCAGTGCGACCACGCTCGCACCTGGATGATCGGCAATAGTCCCAAGTCGGACATCAACCCCGCGCTCGCCGCCGGACTGCACGCCGTCTTCATCCCGCACGACTCCACCTGGGTTTTGGAGCACGAGGCCGTCAACCAGCCGCCGCCGGGCCAGCACCTGCTGGAACTAGCCACCTTCGCAGAGCTGACTCACCACTTCTAGCTACTCGCCGACGTAGTAGCCATCGCGGGATTGGAGGTACAGGTCCTTGGCGTTTGCAGTCGATTTACTGAACGATAAATCGATCCGGTGGTAGCCATCGGATGACTGGTCCTTTTCGGGCGCATACGCAAGC
>Ga0302278_10000588_pt1 | contig 46342 bp, 46 predicted proteins | sample III_Bog_N3_2_FD_194543 | JGI IMG/M metagenome (GOLD analysis project Ga0302278, IMG submission 194543) | Peat permafrost microbial communities from Stordalen Mire near Abisko, Sweden - III_Bog_N3_2 | ecosystem: Environmental > Terrestrial > Soil > Wetlands > Peat | place: Sweden: Abisko...
CTGCTTGCGGCGCAGGAAGGCGAGTGGGACGAACTGGCCCAGGTGATAGCCAGCTTCCAGCAGATGACCGCGGCCATCAGATTCTGCCCGCGGCCAGTGGTAGCCGCGCCCTTCGGCCTCACGCTCGGCGGCGGCGCGGAGATTTGTCTGCACGCCACACGCCGCCAGCCGCACGCCGAGACTTACATGGGTTTGGTTGAAGCCGGCGTGGGATTGATCCCGGCCGGTGGCGGGACGAAAGAGATGTTGCTGCGCGCATACGACGCGGCCGCGGCCCTGGCGCCGCCGGATCCAAAAGACCCGCCATCGCGCTTCGCGCAATCCGCCGAATTCGCAACGGCACTCAAGCGCGCGCTTGAAACCGTCGCCATGGCCAAGGTCTCCACTTCGGCCGCGGAGGCCCGCTTGATCGGCCTGCTTGCGCCTGCCGATCGCATCACCATGAACCGCGAACGCCTGCTGCTTGACGCCAAGGCGCAAGCCGCAGTGCTGGCCGAAACGGGCTACACGGCGCCGCAACCGCGCACGCAAATCCCCGCTCCCGGCACGGCTGCGCTGGCGACGCTCGAAGCCGGCATCTATCTGATGGGCGAGGCCGGCTACGCATCGGAGCACGACCAGAAAGTCGCCCGGTGGACGGCGTACATTCTCGCCGGGGGCCGCGTCACGGCCGGCACGCTGGTCAGCGAACAGTATTTGCTGGACCTCGAGCGCGAGGCTTTCCTCTCGCTCTGCGGCGAACGCAAAACGCAGGAGCGCATTGCGCACACCCTCAAAACCGGCAAGCCGCTGCGCAATTGACGTCTATCCGTCCCTTCACATCAACGCGCCATCATCCTGAGCGACCGAGCGCTTTCCCTCAACGAGGTGAGGGAAGGTGCGAGGGAGTCGAAGAATCTGCGGTTGCCTTTTCGATGTGGAATGGGCACGTCAATTTGTAGCGTGGCCATGATTTTCACGAGAGGTCCTAAGTCGCGTGGCTCCAATTGCGGTAGCATGGATTCGACAAGTGAATGGAGCGATCCGGAGGTGTAGAGTGTCCCTCGCCGACAAACAATCGCATGAGACAATGGTCGCGGGCTACCGTGAAATGGCTGAAAATGCGCAGACCGAACGAGAGGCCTTCGACTGGTGCGAGGCATTAATTTCTGATTGCTTTTCGGCGGACGACGCAGAACCTGAGGTTCGGCGCGACGCGAATCTGAAGTAGGTAGCATGCAAGTCGGGTGGAAGAGCGCGTGCATTTGGATGGCCGGGGCCGGACTCGCACTCCTTAACTCGGCTAGCCAGGAAGTGAAATCTCCAGCCAGCGATCTCAACTCCTCCGGCCAGGTGACCGTTGACGGCCGCCCCACCCCTTACCTCATCCGCCATCTTCCCATCAACGCCTTTCCCCAATTACCCGCAGCCGTCGAGGATGCGCTGGTCCGCCGCAACTGCAAGATTCCGCAAACCTACGAGGCGCGCCAACCGGAAAACGTAGTCAACGCCAGCCTTGAGCGCCATGGCTCGTCTGACTGGGCAGTCCTTTGCTCGGTCGACGGCACGGTCTCGCTGCTGGTCTTCTTTGCCAGCGGCGGCGATCCGATGGTAGTTGCCTCGGAGCCTGAGACCGATCGCCTCCAGGCGCACGGAGCGACCAATGTGCTCGGCTTCAACTGGGGCATCGATCCCGCACACCCAGAAACCGTCCATGAAGCGCAGTTCGGCATGAGCCATCCTCCGCCGCGCCTCGACCACGACGCCCTGGCCGATTCCGTCATCGACCGGCGAACGATTTATCGCGTATTCGCAAAAGGCGCCTGGACGGTCATCGATACGCGGGATTAGCATCGGCTTCAGAGGCAGTGATCAGTGTTCAGTGATCAGTGAAAGACTCCGCGTTTTCAATTGGGAAGCGCTTTTTTTCTGACCACTAACCACTGATCACTGACCACTGTCTTTTGGAGTCCTCCATGCCGAAAGCCGTCCTCGTCGCCGCGGTGCGCACGCCCGTGGGGCGCGCGCCCAAAGGTGCACTCTCGACCACCCGCCCGGACGACCTCGCCGCAACTGCCTTGAGCGGAGCTTTGGACAGGGTTCCGAACCTCGACAAGGCTGAAATCGACGACGTGATTCTGGGCTGCGCGCAACCCGAAGGCGAGCAGGGCTGGAACATCGCCCGCATGGCCGCCTTGCGCGCCGGGTTGCCGGTGGAAATTCCCGGCGTCACCGTGAACCGGCTTTGCGCTTCCGGGCTCGAAGCCATTGCGCTCGCAAGTCAGCGCATCCGCTCCGGCGCAGCACAGGTAATAGTCGCCGGCGGAGCCGAATCCATGAGCCTGATTCCCATGGGCGGCAACAAGCCCAGCCCCAATCCATGGCTCGCGGCCAACTACCCCGCGTCGCTGCTCACCATGGGCCTCACGGCCGAGCGCGTCGCCCGCCATTACGGAATTTCGCGCGACGATCAGGACGCTTTTGCCCTCGCGAGCCACCAGAAGGCAGTGGCCGCGCAGGCCGCGGGGCGCTTCAACGATGAGATAGTTCCTGTGCGCGTGACGACGAGTGCTCCCGGAGCCAAGCCGGGAAAGCCTGAGAGCGCAGAAAAGGAATTTTCCGCCGACGAAGGCCCCCGCGCCGACACTTCCGCCGCCGCATTGGCACAGCTCAAACCGGTGTTTCACGCGCAGGGCACAGTCACCGCGGGCAACTCCTCGCAAACCTCCGACGGCGCAGCCGCTACAGTGCTGATGGAAGCGCACCGCGCGCGCGAACTCGGTATTCAACCTTTGGCGCGGTTTGTGTCGTACGCCGTCACAGGCTGCCTGCCGGAGGAGATGGGCATCGGCCCCATCACCGCGATTCCCAAAGCACTCAAGCTGGCCGGCCTCACCCTCAACGACATCGAACTCATCGAATTGAACGAGGCCTTCGCGGCGCAGGTTCTGGCCATCATCCGCGTGCTCGATCTGGACCCGGCGCGCGTCAACGTCAATGGCGGAGCCATCGCGCTCGGCCATCCGCTGGGTTGCACCGGCGCCAAACTCACCGCGACACTCCTCCAAGAAATGAAAGTGCGGAGCGCGCGTTACGGCATGGTGACGATGTGCGTAGGCGGCGGCATGGGCGCTGCGGGCATCTTCGAGCGGGATTGACTGATGCGCGCGCACCGCGATCCCTAAGAGTTTTTTTGCTCCCTTGCTCCCTCGCTCCCTATTTTTTGAAGAACTCCCCGTGCCCTCCATTCGCCCACGGATCGTAGTGCGCGGCGAATTCAGCGCGATGTTCCACGCTGGGGTGGTCGTAGAGCCAGAACTCGATCAGCGGACTGGGATTGGGATCTTCGAGCCAGGACTCGCCCAGCTTACTGAATGCGGCGACCGCGGTTTTTTCGGGATCGGCCACGATCCCATGAATCGCCTCCTGCCCATAGACATCGGCCTGGTGCTCAAAATAGCGGCTGAAGGCGCTGCTCACGGGCTGGGTGATAAAGCCCGCAACGGAAAGGGCGAAGAGCAGCATCACGAAACCGGTGCGCGACGCCAGATCCACGGCGCCCCATCTGGCTCCATAGCGCCTCACCATCCATGCCGCAAAACCCGCGCACGCCCAAAGCACAAAGAACAGCCCGGCGGCATCGCCCGCAAGTTCTTTGGGAATGTGGTGCAACACATAATGCCCGCTTTCGTGGCCGAAGACGAACAAAACCTGGTCATCCGGCATCTGATCCGTCGCCGTATCCCACATCACGTACCGCTTGGTCGGTCCAATCCCGGCCACAAACGCATTGATCCCCGTCGATTTCTCGCTGGCCTTGATCAGGTACATGCGACTGGGCGGAATATCGATTCCGCTGCGTGCCACCACGGTCTCGATCTTCGCTACCAGAGCGGCATGATTCTTTTGGAGCGGCTCCTGCGTGTAGAAGAGAGGAACCAGCAGCGGAAGAATCAACAGCGAAAAGACCAGAATCGGCAGAGTGACCACCCAGATGCCCAGCCAGTAGCGCCGCCAGCGGCGCACCATCCAGTTAAAGAGCAGCAGAACCGGTACGCCGAACAGGACCGTCAATCCCAGCGCCTTCGCCTCGTCGCCCATCCAACTGCCCCAGCCCTGCACGCTGATCCCGTAGGCGCGCTCATAGTGATTGCTGATCGCGTCGATCACCCCGCCAGCCAGGGCGGTAATCACAAAATAAGCAACAAAAAACACCAGCCCCTGCACCCAGCGCCGGCTCGAGACAAGCTGTGCCCATTTCTCGATGCCGTGCCACGCGCGGCAGGCGAGCAGCAGCCACAAAAACCCGACGCCCCAGATGGAGCTGCCAAGATTAAGGATGTTGCGGATGCGGCTGAGCGCGATCGCCCTGGCCAGCTTATCGGGCGGCAGCGTATAAGCCTGCTGCGGGGCGGCCTGCACGGGAGCGGCGGACGCGGTTGCCGCGGGAGCCGCCGGGAATGCGGAATTCTGAGCGGCAACGGGAACAGAAGCCATCCCGGCAAGCAATACCGGCAGGCAAAACATCCAAGGCAAAGGACGGCAAAGTGTCATAAGAGGTCTTCTTCGTTCCGGTGACTCTGCGACGATCGAGCCCGCTCTGCGACAATCATATATAGAGATGCTCTTACCCGAAATCCTCACCCCAACGCCACACAAATCTTCAGCCTCTGTCGAGCGCCGGCCGGCCCGTCTCTTCCTCTTCGCACCCGTAGTCGCAGTGTTTACCCTGTTGGCGTTGCCGTCCACGGCCCGCGCCCAGCAGGCGGCTTCGGCTCATGCGCCATCGCAAACGCCGCTGCTCCTCGACGCCATGAACGCCGAGTTGCGTCGCGCCTTCACGTTGCTCGGAAAATCCGTTGCCCCATCCTTGGGGTCTGCGCCGGCAGATCCCAAGGGTGGGAGTGCGAATTCCGCAACTGCGCCCGACGACAAACAGCCGCCGCCGTATTTCATCAGCTACTCGGTACACGACACGAGCATGCTCACCATCAGCGCACAGTTTGGCGCGCTCACCACCAGCGGCGGTTCCGAGGAGCGCACGGCCGACGTGCAGGTGCGCGTGGGCGGCCCCGGGCTCGATAACACGCACGGCCAGCACCGCGGCTCGGCGGTGAACAGCATGGCTCTGCCGCTCGGCGATGATCGCGAAGCCATCGCCCGCACCCTGTGGCTGGCTACCAACACGGGCTACGGAAGCGCGCTCGACAACTACCTGCGCGTGAAGACCGAAGCCCAGGTGCGCGCCAAGGAAGAAGACACTTCTCCGGATTTCAGCCTGGAATCTCCGCAAGTGCATGTCGAGAAGCCCGCGCCGCCGCTGGCTATCCACAAGGCGGAATGGGAGCAGCGCGTACGGGCGCTCTCGCGAATCTTTCGCGAATTTCCCGATGTCTACCAGAACGAGGTGGGCTTCGCGGCGCAAAGTTCGACACGCTACTTTGTTTCGTCGGAGGGCGCGGAGATCGTGACACCTTACGTGTCGTCGGGATTCGTGATCGTAGCCGTAACGCGCGCCGACGACGGAATGGATCTGTTTCTTGCCCGAACCTTCCAGGCCGATACGCCCGAAGGGCTGCCCGCGCAAGCCGACCTGGAAAAAGCGGTGCGCGAAGTAGGCGCGCAGCTTGAAGCTCTGCGCAAAGCGCCGGTGACTGAGCCTTTCGATGGGCCGGCGATTCTCTCCGGCCGCGCCGCCGCCGTGTTCTTCCACGAGGTGCTCGGCCACCGGCTCGAGGGCCAGCGCCAGCGCGGCGACGAGGAGGGCCAGACTTTTACCAAAGAACTCGGCAAAGAAGTGCTGCCGCCGTTTCTTTCCGTGGCCGACGATCCCACGCTGACGAACTTCGACGGCATTTCTCTCGGCGGCCACTATGAATATGACAGCGAGGGCGAGAAGGCGCAGCGAGTGGAGCTGATTCAGGACGGCGTGCTCAAAACCTTCCTCATGTCGCGGCTGCCCATCGCGAGCTTTGGCGCGTCCAACGGCCACGGCCGCGCGCAATCGGGATTTGTGCCCACCGGCCGCCAGGGCAACCTGATTGTGACTTCGACAAAGACCCTCCCCGACGCCGAGCTGCGGAAGCAACTCATCGAGGAGGCGAAGAAGCAGGGCAAGCCCTACGGTCTCTACTTTGAAGACATCTCTTCCGGCTTCGCGGTCACGCAGCGCAGCTCGCCGCAGGCGTTTCAAGTCATCCCGCTCGTGGTGTGGCGCGTGTATGTCGACGGCCGGCCCGACGAGCTGGTGCGCGGCGTCAGCATTGTCGGCACTCCGCTGGCGTCGATGAAAAAAATTCTCGTCACCGGCGACAAGAGGGAAGTGTTTGACGGCGTGTGCGGCGCAGAATCGGGATCGATTCCCGTGAGCGCCGTGGCTCCCGCCATGCTGCTGAGCGAAATCGAAACCCAGCGCCAGGCGCAGGGCACAGCGCGCCCGCCGATCCTGCCCATCCCCGGAGCAGATGCATCGAAGGAGGCGAAATGAACCGACTTCGCTGCATCTTGCCTGCCGTTTTCGGATTCCTGGCCGTGTGCTCTTGTGCGCTGCTTGCTGCCCAGGCCCAGCCCACCCGCGCCGACGCCGAAAAGGATCCCGTGCTGAAAGCCATGCTCACCGAGCTCGACCGCAGCATGAGCCAGCTCCAGTTGCCGGGCTTTGCCAAGCCGTTCTTCATCCAGTACCGCATCGAGCAAGTAGACGATTTCCAAACCAAAGCGGAGTTCGGCGCCAGCGAAGGCGCCGGACGCGTGCGCCAGCGCGTGGCGCGCGTAACCGTGCACGTAGGCGACTACAAGACCGACAGCTCCGGCGGCCGCGGCGACGGTTCCATCGAACTCGCGCCTCAGGACGACGATCCCATCGCGCTCCGCTCTGCGCTGTGGCAGGCCACGGACCTGGCTTACAAGAATGCGCTCTCCGCGTACGCGCAAAAGCAGGCCGAGCTAAAACAGGTGCAGACGCCGCCGCAAGCCGACGACTTCAGCCAGGAAAAACCCATCGTATCTCTCGCGGCGCCTGTTGCGTTGCAGCTTGACGAGGGCGCATGGACCACGCGCGTGGCGGGGCTGAGCGGCCTCTATCGCACCGACCCCACGGTGAGCGCAACTCAGCGCGATGTAGAGTACGCTGAGGCGAGCTTTCGCGCCCGCGCCACCACCACGTGGATCGCGACCAGCGAAGGCGCCATCGTCCGCAAGTCGGGGGCGCAATACGAGGAGACCTTTGCCGCAGGTACGCAGGCCGCCGACGGCATGAGTATCGACCGCTCCTACTCGTCGACGGGAACCTCGGTCGCCGATCTCGACGCGGAAGCCGTCTTCAACAAGCACGCTGTGGATGAGATTCAATCGCTGGCCGAGCTGCGCAAGGCGCCGCTGGTCGAGGAAGAGTATCACGGCCCGCTGCTGATGAGCGCCGACGCGGCAACCGACACCCTGCGCTCCCTGCTGGCCGGGGCGGTAACGGCCACGCGGCCCGCTCTGGGAACGGAGGCACGCACCAATGGATCTTTTGCGTCGAGCTATCACGCCCGCGTCCTGCCCGATTTCATGAGCGTGATCGACGATCCCGGAGTGAAGACGTTCGAAGGCAAAGGCCTCATCGGAGCCTACGACGTCGACGACGAAGGCGTGACGGCGCAGGCTGTGAAGCTAGTCGACGCCGGGCGGCTCGACAACTATCTCATCGGCCGCCAGCCGGTGCGCGACTTTCCGCAGTCGAACGGCCACGCCCGCGCCGGCGTAGCCGGCCCCGCGCGTCCCTCGATCGGCGTGCTCAAAATCGGCGCGGACAGCGGCCTGACCGACGGCGAACTCAACCAGAAGTTACTCGAATTGGCCAAGGACCGCGGCCTGAAGAGTGTGTACTTCGTGCAGACCATGGGCGGCCCGCGCACGCCGCGCCTGCTCTATCGCATCAGCCCCGACGGCAATCGCCAGTTGGTGCGTGGCGCCGTCCTCGACGACGTTGACGAGCGCGCCCTGCGCTCCAGCGTCGAGGCCGCCGGCAAAGACCTCTTCATCGCCAATTACTACGGAGACGTGCCCACGACGGTGATGGCTCCCGCACTGCTTTTCGACGACGCAACCGTGCGGCGCGCCAACGCGAAGAACGAGAAGCTGCCGTTCTATCCGCCGCCTGAATAGGGAGTAGCCAATAGGGAGTAGAACACTACTGGCTGCCGACTACTCCCTACTCCCTGCCTTTTTCCACCCGCCGACGATCGCTCCCATCACCGCCATCGTCAGCAGCCAGAAGCCCATATTAATGGCGAACCAGGTATAACTGCGTATCTCGAAAACGGACTCGATGGCCCGGATGGGCAGCACACATCCCAGCCAAAGCCCCGCGGCGACCTTGATGCCGCGTACTGCCGTCTGCGGTCCCGTGAGTTGGACAAAACTCGAGATGCAGGTGGCGAGCAGCCCCGCGGCCAGCAGCATCGTACAGCATTGCAGAACCTGGCTGACGCCGGCGCCCGCCATCCACACGCGATCGCGCCCGATGCCCTCGAGCCACGCATCGAGAAACATCGTGTACCACGTTGCCAGTAACAGCAAACTTGCCAGCGCAGCTACGGCGATGGCCAGATAGTTGTGTCGCACGTGCGGCGATACCATGGGCATTTCGTTCTCCCACCGCTCCGGCAGTGCGCGAGCCGCGATACCGATATGCGATCGCCCGCGCACGCGAGCAGTTCCGCGCGGATTGTAGTTCATCTTCCGCCCTGTTGTCGAAGAGCATTATCCTTGAGGGCAAGCGACCGCATGAAACCAGAGGCCGGCCAAAACCCGACGGGAAGCCCCGCGCTTCAGCTATGGCTTGCCTTCCCCGGCGACCTTGCCGAGCCCGCGGTCGATGAGGCGTGCGCCGCACTGCTCGATGACGCCGAACGCGCCCGCGCGGCACGCTTCCGTTTTGACCGGCACCGCCGCGAATACCTCGCGACCCATGCATTAACCCGTGTGGCGCTCTCGCACGCACACCCGTTGCCTCCGCATGCCTGGAGTTTCTCGGTCAACCAGAACGGCAAGCCGTCTCCAATTTCGTGGGGTGGAGTTCCGGAATGCGGCCTGCGCTTCAACCAATCGAACAGTGTGGAATTGGCGGTGTGCCTCATCTCCCGCCCCGCCGCGCAACCCGGCGCTGCTGCCCCAGACGCCGGTGTCGATGTCGGTGTCGACGTCGAGTCCTTCGCGCGCGCCGAAGAAATTGTTCCCCTCGCTGCCCGGGTCTTCTCCGCGGCCGAGCGCACACAACTCGACGCCCTGCCCGCCGCCGCCCGCCCCGATCGCGCCCTGTCGCTCTGGACGCTCAAGGAGGCCTACATCAAGGCGCGCGGCATGGGCCTCTCGCTCCCCTTGCAGCAGATTTCGTTCCTCTTCGACGGTCCCAACGCGGACGGGCCTGACACGATCCGATTTCAAGTTGCCCAGGGCGTCGATGACGATCCCGGCCGTTGGCGATTTTGCCGGTTCGACCATGCCGGGCACCGTATTGCGCTGGCCGTTGAAGCCGCTGCCGCAGGGGAACTCGAGATCTTCGAGGCCCGGCCCCCGCTCGGCCCGCCAACCCGCCTATCGTTAGCTTCGCCATCTTGGTTCTAGCCCACCCCAACACGGGTGCCCCCGGTCCCTCGCATTTGGGGACCGGGGAACTACGCAGGCGCAGCAATGCACCGCCTTTCACCCCCTATTCACTTCAATCTGCGAACTTTCCCGCACCCTCACCACCCGTTTCCGCATCCATCCCTATATACGCTGAACCGACCCTGGGCCTGCGGTCAGGCCCCACCCAGTACAATCCGAACCAAGGAGATTTTCCCCAATGGCATACGAATTACCAGCGCTTCCCTACGACTACAACGCGCTTGAACCCTTCATCGACACCGAAACCATGCACCTGCATCACGACAAGCATCACCAGGCCTACATCACCAACGTGAGTGCAGCTCTGGCCAACCATCCGGCGCTCGCCGCCAAGACCGTGGACGACCTCATCAGCGATCTAAACGCGGTTCCCGAAGACATTCGCGGCGTGGTGCGCAACAACGGCGGCGGCCACTCCAACCACTCGATGTTCTGGACCATCATGGGCCCCGCGAATTCGTCCGGCGGCCACCCCACAGGCGACATCGCCAAGCAGATCACGGCCGACTTCGGCGACTTTGACGCCTTCAAAAAGACCTTCAACGAAACCACGGCCAAGCAATTCGGCTCCGGCTGGGGCTGGCTGGTGTTCACGGGCGGCAAGCTCAAGATCATCACCACGGCCAATCAGGATTCGCCGCTTTCGCAGGGTCTCTATCCCATTCTCGGCAACGATGTGTGGGAGCACGCCTACTACCTCAAGTACCAGAACAAGCGCCCCGACTACCTGGCCGCGTGGTGGAACGTAGTGAACTGGGCCGAAGTCAACAAGCGCTTTGCCAAAGCGAAAAGCTAACAGCAGCTTCTAGCTTCTAGCCACTAGCTTCTAGCCTGTTTGTGGGAAGTTGATAGCCTGCGCGCTCGCACAATGAGCTAGAGGCTAGAAGCTAGTAGCTAGGAGCTGCTTTCCGGAGGTTTTTCTGATGGCCACCATGCAAATGAGCGTCCGCCCCGAGGATCTTTCGCATCTGCCGAGGGGGGCCGAGCGCATTCCCGAGCCGGGAGTCCTTGTCATCTTTGGCGCCTCAGGCGACCTCACCAAGCGCAAGCTGCTTCCGGCGCTGTTTCATCTTTACCTGGCAAAGCTTTTGCCCGATCAGTTTGCCATTGTTGGCGTGGCGCGCCGCCCGCTGGGCGACGAGTTCGCGGCCGACATGCGGGCAGGCATCGTGGAGTTTGGCGGCGTGGACGTGTCCGATGCCGAACTCGACGGCTTTGTCAGCCGCATCAGCTATTTCCCGCTCAACTTCGATGACCCGACCCATTACGCGAAGCTGAAGGCGGAGCTCGATCGCATTGCCGCGGAGAAGGGAATCGGTCCAGACCGCCTCTTCTATCTCGCCACCGCGCCAGAGTTCTTTGCCGGCATCGTGGAGAACCTGGGCGCGCAGGGCATGGCGCAGCCGGAAAAAGGCCGCGTGGCCGTCGTCATCGAAAAGCCCTTCGGCCACGATCTCAATTCCGCGCGTGAGCTCAACCACCAGGTCAACGCAGTGTTCCAGGAAACCCAGGTCTTCCGCATCGACCACTACCTGGGCAAGGAGACGGTGCAGAATCTGCTGGTTTTTCGCTTCGCCAACGGCATCTTCGAGCCCATCTGGAAACGCAACTACATCGACCACGTGCAGATCACCGTGGCGGAAACCCTCGGCGTCGAGGGACGTGGCCCGTTTTACGAGAAGGCCGGCGCCCTTCGTGACGTGGTCCAGAATCACATGATGGAGCTGCTCGCCCTCGTCGCTCTCGAGCCGCCGTCAAGCTTCGAAGCGGAGGCAGTGCGCCGGGAAAAGCTCAAGGTGTGGCAGGCGATTCCGTCTATTCCGATTCTCAACGCGGTGCGCGGGCAATACGGCCCCGGCATCGTGAACGGTGAGCACGTGATCGGCTACCGCGACGAGGATCGCGTCAATCCCGAGTCCGGCACCGAGACCTACGCCGCGCTCCGCCTCACCATCGAGAATTGGCGTTGGGCGGGGGTTCCGTTCTTTCTCCGCGCCGGCAAGCGCATGAAGAAGCGCGCCACTGAAATCTCCATCCAGTTCAAGCAGCCGCCGCTCCTGATCTTCAATCGCATCGCTTCTACCGGGCCGTGCAGCGAGATTCAGCCCAACCTGCTCACCATCCGCATCCAGCCCGACGAAGGCATTGCGCTGCGCTTCGGCGCCAAGGTTCCCACTACCTCGCAGATGGCCGTGTGCCCGGTGAACATGGACTTCGACTACGAGGCCGCCTTCGGCAAATCCAGCGCCAACGGCTACGAGCGCCTGCTGCTCGACGCCATGCTGGGCGACCAGACCCTGTTCTCGCACCGCGACGGCGTGGAAATCAACTGGGCGCTCTACACGCCCGTCATCGAGGCCTGGGCGGCCAAAAAGCCGGAGAAGTTTCCGAACTACGTGGCTGGATCGTGGGGTCCGGAGTGCGCCGATCATCTGCTGGAAAAGGATGGTTGTGCGTGGCGGAACGATTTGGGGCGGAAGTAACAGGGACCAGGACGTGTCGGCGGCCGCAGTGGGGCTGTGATCAGATAAGCCGAAATCCGTGCAGGCGTTTAGCGGCGTTTTGATCAAACGTCAGAGTAGCGGCGCAACCTCTCCAAATGCCGATGCCGCCGATCAATGCGTCCTCAAACGTCCCAGTTCCATTTCTGAGTGCGACGACAGCCTGATAGACTTCCTGTTCGTTTTGCACTTCCAGGGTATCGGCCGCCAGGATCATTTCGATGTGTTGCGCAATCTCCTCGCGCGTGCGCTTGTACAAGCTTCCAAGAACCCAGACAATTTCGAGGATCGAGACCAGGCTGACGAAACCGGGATTCTGCCTGGTCAGACGGCGTTCGATAATCTCCGTCGCTTGGCGGGCCTGCGCGGGATCGTCTTGCGCCAGGTAGCGCAGCAGGACGTTGGTATCAAGTCCCAACATTTTCAGGTCCGATCATTTTTAAGCCCGATCATTTCTTCCGCCGAAATCTCTCCGTGGCTCCTGCCGCGATTGCTTTGTCAATTTCCTCGGCAGATACCGGACGCGGCGGCCTGGGAATGCTGCCTTTCAGGCGCTTGGTCGGAATCCTGGGCAGAATCATGACGCCGTCCGGATGGAAGAAGAACTTGAACCGGTCTCCCGCCTTGATCTGTAGCCGTTCCCGAACAGCCTTGGGAATCGTGGCCTGCCCCTTGCTGCTGAGTTTGGCTTCCATGGTGAGATACCCCTCTTTACATTTTAGCAGAAGTAAAGAATTCCGGGAGGCTTTCCTGAAACTGCCGAACGATGAAGGGTCCCTGGGGCCCCGAGTGCGCCTACCACCTGCTGGAAAAGGATGGTTACGCGTGGCGGAATGATTTGGGGCGGAAGAGCTAGAGGGGCCAGCAAGACGACGGATGAGCAAGCCGGCGCAAGCGCCAGCTTTGTACTTTCCCAGGTCTCAAGCGCGAGACCTGGGGCACCCGGCGGCTGTAAGCGGCGGTATACTGTCGTCGATTGGAAAGCAAAATGGAAATCCCGGCTAGGTTCAAATTTTGAGGAAAGATATGAAATTGTTAATTGCGCTTGGAGCGGTTTTCATTTCGTCGTCAGCCTTTGCTGTTTCTTTTGATTGCACAAAGGCATCGACCTATGCCGAGAAAACGATTTGTTCGGACCCGTTGCTCAGGAAGCTGGACGATGCTCTCTCAAAGAACTACAAAGCGATGCTCGACGCTGATCTTGGAGGCCCTGTAGAGAATCTCAGAAATGACCAGCGTAAGTGGATTGCAAACCGCAACAAGTGCACTACCAGAGAATGCCTCGTGGCGGCGTATAGAGAACGGATCGATGAAACATGCGATTACGGGGTGGTGTCTGGTGTGCATCCAGACTGCGTGGATGCAGACGACGTGGAGGCATCTCAGGTCACCGGTCCCAATGGGATACAAAACAATCCGGCGAATGCGCAAGCGTCAGCGGTGCCCGGCACAAGCCATACATCTGTTCCAAAAGCTCCAGTCGTCATGCCAACAGACGCCGCTCCGGGTGAGGTTAATGTTCCCAGTGCAGTAGACCCCGCCAAGTTTGATATTCAAGGGTTTCACCTTTACATGACTGGTCAAGAAGTGATTGACCTAATGAAGGCAAAGTATAATCTCAAACCGACATATGATGATTCCTGCATGAGTGATAAACCTCAACCCTGCCTCAAGATTGGTTTTGGCAATGTGGAAGCAAGTCCGTTTTATCCTGACGGCAGTAAATTGCTTTCTTTTGTCACGGTAATGCAACCTACATTTGCGTTGAGAGTATCTTTTACACCGGTTTATCCTTTTGACCCAAAACGTCCCGAAGCTGTAACGAAGATCCAGTATTTTCCTTTGCTCTTACAAACAAAAGCTGACATCGCCGCATTCAGACAGCAGGTGATTGCAAAGTACGGAGCTCCTGGGACCCCTGGGAGACCGGATGATTTTGGTCACCCGTATGTTTGGTGTCGGCATTATATCGACACGCCATCACAGTTCGGATGCGAGGAAAACTCGCCTAGTATGTACCTTGACGATTCAAGAAACTTCCTCACGATCTCAGATGATGGGGTATATCTGCGCGAGGAAAAACAGTGGGAATCCGAAAAGACGGCGGTTCCCCCGCCGCTTTAGTTTGAGGGCAAAGGAAAAGCGAGAAAACCATGGCGAAGACGTATTACGATGCTCTTAACCTCAAAGATTCAGGGTTAGATGAATTTGTAAAGTTAATTCCTCAGTATCTATTGCAGAAATCCGGAGCAGTTTTCTACTCAGGCAGGAAAGCATTCAGCACGCCGTCGTCTCTCTACATTTTAGGCTTGAATCCCGGTGGCTCTCCAACGGAACAGGCTGACGATACGGTAGCGAAGCACACTAAAGAGGTTTTAAGAAGCAAGCCGGAATACTGGTCGGAATATCAAGATGAAATATGGCGAGGCTGTTCTGCGGGTACTTCTGGGATGCAGCCTAGAGTTTTGCATCTGCTGCGCCAAGTAAATCTTGATCCTCAGAAAGCACCTGCCAGCAACATCATATTCGAACGCTCGGCGCGAGAGAAAGACATTAAGAGTCGCATTCCAGAGCTCGCAGAACCGTGCTGGCCGTTCCATCAGGCGGTTATCGAACGACTGGGTGTGCGTGTGGTGCTTTGCTTCGGCCAGAGTTCTGGGCTTTGGGTCTGTAAAAAGTTGAATGCCGATACACTTGTCGATCAGTTTGTAGAGAACAACAATCGTCATTGGATAAGTGCCTCTTACACGAACTCAAATGGGATTGCCGTTATCGTGGCGACACATCCAAGCATCGCAGATTGGACGAATTCCGCAACTGACCCAAGCCATTTGGTCAAGAAAATGTTGGAAGTCCACAACTAGGCCTCTGACCGCATGAATTCGTCCTTTTGGCTTACGTGGTTTCCCACCCTTTCGCCGGAAAAAGGCGAAAGGATGGGGCACCCAGCACCCAGATAACTCCGCTAACACGCGCGAAGCGCGGCAAACCCCGCTAGCTCCGCTTCGCCGTCCCCCGATCCATTGCCTCATTCGCCAGCTTGTCCGCTTCTTTGTTGCCGCCGCGGAGGGTGTGGCGCATTTCGAATTCGTCGAGTTGCCGCGCCTGGCGTCGTGCCTCTTCCCATAGCGGGCGCAGGCCGGGGTTTTTCACTTTGTAGATGCCCTTTATCTGCCGCACCATGAGCTCGGAGTCGGAGAAAACCCGCAGCCGCCCGACGCCGTTGGCAAGCGCCCACGCCAGCACGGCCAGCAAACCCTTATATTCCGCATAGTTATTGGTCTGGCGGCCGAGAAACTCGCTGAGCCGCGCTACTACCTGGCCCTCGGGGTCTTCAATCACCGCGCCATAGCCCGCAGGCCCCGGGTTTCCCCGCGAACCCCCGTCGCAATGCGCCGTAAACCACCCTCCGGCGCCTGCCGCGCCCCCATCCGCCGTGTTTTCAAAGAGATTTCCAGTCATCGCTTCCCAGTGTAACGGGCGGGGGAGCAAGGGAGCGAGGGAGCAAGGGAGCAAGAGACCTCCGCTCGGACGGAAAGGCAGGAAATCGTGCATGAGTGCATTAGTGAAATCGTCCCTCAGTTCCTTGGTCCCTTAGTCCCCGTCTTCTTGCTCCCTTGCTCCCTCGCTCCCTGCTTTCCAAACCGCTCCTCCCGCGTCTATTCCATTGCGCACAGCTTTACCTTCCGGGAGCGGATCCAATGGAAGCAGAGGCGGTCAGTATTCCACTCGCCCCGGTTCAATCGACGGCCAACTTGGCTCGGGCAGCCGGGCGGAGGGTACAATCCACTCCAGGCATGGCTGCGACGAGAGCAATGGACGGGGCGAACCGGGGAAGCTCGAGCCGGGACGACGCGAACCGGGAACAGGAGCGCGCGCATAGTCGTGCGCTCGAAATGGATCTGATCCGCGAGGCGCAGGCTGGTTCCCGCGCGGCCTTCGATGTGCTGGTGCGCCAATACGAGCACCAGGTGCTGCGGCTGGCCCTGCACCTCACCGGATCGGAGCACGATGCCGAGGACATTTACCAGGAGGCTTTCCTCAAGGCCTACCGGTACATCGGCAACTTCCGCTTCGAGTGCTCGTTTTATACGTGGATTTACCGCATCGTGACCAACTTGTGCCTGGACCAGTTGCGCCGGCGCAAGACCCGCCGCGAGGATCACGCCGTGGTGGTAGACCGCAGCGGCGACGAGATCGATCTGCTGGCTTCGGTTTCAGATGACCGGTCGTTTTCAAACCCCGCCCGCGAGCTGGACCGCAAGCTGCTGGGCGAAAGAATTCAGGCGGCGCTGGGCAAACTCACGCCGCGCGAGCGGATGGTGTTCGAGCTGAAGCACTACCAGGGGCTCAGGTTGCGCACCATCGGCGAAATGTTGAGCACCACGGAAGAGACCGCCAAGAACACCCTCTTCCGCGCCACAAAAAAGTTGCGCTTGCAATTGGCGGAGTTGAAATAACGAATGGCTGCCAGCTTCGCCCAGGCAACGCGATAGGGCTGAATACGAAGCGGCAGATTGAGCAAGATAGAGCTAGAAACTAGCGGCTGGAAGCTAGTAGCTGTTCTTTTTGAGGCGTAGACATGAATTGCGAATTAGCACACGAACGGATGGTCACCGCAGCCTATGGAGAGCTGCCCGATGAATTGGTGCACGAGCTGGATCGGCATGTAACCGGCTGCTCAGAGTGCCGCAAGGAGCGCGAGCAGGTGCGGGCGCTCAAAACTCTCGCCGACGCGCATCCGGTTGCGGAGCCGGGGCCGAATCTGGTGGCCCGCGCGCGCCTGCGCCTTGACGAAGCTCTGGACGCATTGCCGCCCAAACGCTGGTACGAGCGCTTCAGCGAACGGATGCTGAACAATTTTGCCAGCCTTCAGGCGGCGCCGGTGGCGGCTCTGCTGCTGCTGGTGGCTGGCGCCGGAGCCGGCGTTTTGGGCGGTTACGAATTCGCGCAGAACCGCGCAGCCCGCGTCGCAGATCAGGAAACGGCCACGACGGATGGCATTAAGGTGCAGCCCCAGGCGGTCCTCCCCGCACTTTCGAACGTGGCCAATATCGCGAGCATTGTGCGCCAGCCCAACAGCGAGATAGTCGACGTGAGCTACAACCAACTGGTGCCGCGCCAGGTGGAGGGCTCGCTCGACGATCCTCAAATCCGCCAACTGCTCATGCTGGCCACAGAGAATAACTCGTCCCCTGGCGTGCACGACGACTCCGTTGCCCTGCTGGCGGCCGAGTGCCGCGCCGGCCACAGTTGCCAGCCCGCCGGCATTCGCGAGGCGCTCATGGTGGCGCTACGCTACGATCGCAGCCCCAAAGTGCGCCAGAAGGCGCTGGAGGGTCTGGAGCCTTACGTGGCCGACGACGTGCGCGTGCGCGACGCCGTGCTGGAAGCCGTGCTCAATGACAACGACCCGGCCATCCGCACCGCTGCCATCGGTTTGCTGGAGCCTGTCGAAGCCGATACCAGCGTTCGCCAGGTGCTTTATTCCGTCTCCAACTCTGACGACAATGCCCATATCAGGAATGTTTCCCGGCAGGTATTACGCCGGGTTTCGGAAACGCAATAAACTCGCTCACCCTTCCGGCAACTGCACCGTCATGATGAGTGCAGACCGGTTGACAAACTGCAAGGAGAGACACCACCATGAAACACCTTTTGAGGCCGTACCGTCCGTTGCCTGGAATTCCCGCTGTCGCTGCACCCCGTTTCGCCGCACTTTGCTGCGGCACGCTCTTCGCGGCAGCCTGCTTGCTCTTTGCGCCGCAGTTAGCGCATGCCCAGGCGGCGGGACTTACTTCCATCTTTACTGACCCCGATCCCCTGATGGCGCACGCCGGTCCGTCGGGCTACCTGGGCGTAGAAATCACCGACGTGGACTCCGACAAAGCGCAGGCCCTCAAGCTCAAGGAAGTTCGCGGCGCTGTGATCACGCTCATCGATCACGATGCACCCGCCGGACAGGTCGGGCTGAAGGTCAACGACGTCGTGCTGGCCATCAACAACCAGAACGTGGCCGGCGCCGACCAGTTGCGCCGTTTGCTGCGCGAAATTCCGCCGGGCCGCAAAATCTCGCTCGAGATCAGCCGCGACGGCAACATTCAAACCCTGGCAGTGCAGTTGGTCGACCGCAAGGCTCTCGACCACGATGTCTGGGGCAGGCTCGGCAACGATGTCAGCGGCGTGGGCATCGCCCCGCCGGTGCCGGCGATGGGCATCATGACCGGCGGTGACGCGCCCATACCGCCCAGCGGCTTCCACATGTCGCTCTTCACCAGCACTCTCAATGTTGGCGCCCTGGTTGAGCCGCTTACCTCGCAGATGGCCGATTACTTTGGCGTGCAGGGCGGCCTCATCGTCAAGCAGGTGAGTAAGAAATCCGAAGCTGCCGCCGCGGGCTTCAAGGCCTTCGACGTGATTCTCAAAGTCGGCGCCGACTCCATCCTGACCTCCGCCGACTGGGACCGCTCTCTGCGCTCCAATCAAGGCAAGCCCGTGCAGGTCACCATTCTTCGCGACAAAAAGCAGCAGACCATCACCCTCCAGGTCGACTCCAAGCACCGCGGCGCACTCCAACACGAGAAACAATTCAACGATGTTCTCGCTGGCGGTAGTGCCCCGCAATTCGTCTAGCGCCGGAATTTTTTGTAACGCCGGTCTCCTGACCGGCTGTCGTGCGGGCGTCCACGCCCGCACATCGGCGTTTGGCTCGATTAATATCTTTCTGCAATTGCAACTTTATTAGTCAACTTGCAGACTTGCCGAACGGACCAGGACATGAACGCTAAGAAATACACTTGCCGCGTTATTTGGTCGCCGGAGGACGGCGAACATGTCGGACTTTGTGAACAACTGCCATCGCTTTCCTGGCTGGCAGCCACACCTGATGGAGCATTGGCGGGAATTCGACGCTTGGTCGAAGCCGTCGTGTGCGACTCGGAAACTGCGAGCGAGCAGGTTCCATCGAGATCGTGAAATCGGGGGCCTCGCCCGCGCCGTAAACTAAACCCATGGAAGTTCTCTACGGCCTGCACCCGGTGGAAGAGGCCCTCAAAGCCGGCAAGCGGCGCTTTGATCACGTGCTCGTGGCCCGCGAGCGGCATGACGCGCGTCTCGAGCAACTGGTCGCCCAGTGCCGCCAGGCTCGCGTCCGCGTTCTCGAGCAGCCCCGCGAGCAACTCACCGTCGCCGCCAAAACCCCCGCGCATCAAGGCGTTGTCGCGCTCGTCCACCCGCAGGAGTTTCTTGCGCTCGAAGATCTCTTCGCGCCGCCTGCCGGAAAGTCCGCCGCCTCGCGTCTCATCCTGGCTCTCGACGGCGTGGAAGATCCGCAAAATCTCGGCGCGTTGCTGCGCGTGGCGGATGGCGCGGGCGTGGACGGTGTTGTCCTCACCGAGCGTCGTGCCGCGCCTCTGAGCGCCGTTGCCGTAAAAGCCAGCGCCGGCGCGGCCGAGCATCTGCGCATCGCCCGCGTCGTCAACCTGGTCCGCTCGCTCGAAGAACTCAAGCGCCAGAACCTGTGGGTCGTCGGGCTCGACGAGCGCGGCGAATCCGACTACGACCGCTTCGACCTCACCGGCAACCTCGTCGTCGTGCTGGGCCGCGAGGGCGCGGGCCTGCACGATCTCGTCCGCCGCACCTGTGATCACCTCCTGCGCATTCCCATGGCCGGCGGCGTCAGCTCGCTCAATGTCTCCGCCGCCGGAGCCGTTGTTCTCTACGAAGCTGCCCGCCAGCGCCGCGCTGCTGCCCAATCTGCCACCACACTCGTCCAAAAGGCTGCTGCACGCAGTGCGAAAGGTCTCGGTTCATGAAGTCAACCCATCCCGTGCCCCATCCTTTCGCCGGCCTTTCGGCGAAAAGGTGGGAAACTGCCCGCGCCCTGCAACTCCTTCTCGCGAGCCTCTTTTTTCTCGCCACGCTCCCAGCTGCGCCGCAATCCACTCCCGCTGCTCCGCAAAATCAGCCGCAACCAGACGCGCCGCACCACGGCCAGGTCATTTTTTCGCGCTCCACCGACGAAAATGGCCAGACCACGACCACGGTCGGTCCCGGCGCGCAGCAGCCGGCCCCCAGCGGTCAATCTGTCGAAGCGCCAACCGCCAGCGACGCCGAGCGCGAGGCCCTGACCTTCACCGAATTCAACATGGACGTGCATCTGCGCACCGCGGAACATGAAATCGCCGTGCGCGCCCTCATCACCGTGCGCAACGACGGCAAATCCCCGCTGGCCGAAGTCCCGCTTGAAATCTCCTCTTCGCTGCACTGGGAGCGCATCCGCGTCGCCGCCACGGACGCTCTCTACACCATCGCCACGCTCAACTCCGACACCGATCACACCGGCCAGCTTCACGAGGCCGCAGTCAAACTCGCCACCCCGCTCGCGCCCGGCGCAACGTTGCAGCTCGACGTCACCTACTCCGGCACAATTCCCCAATCGGCGCAGCGTCTGCTCGCCATCGGCACTCCGGAGGATGTGGCGCTGCACTCCGATTGGGACGCGATCGACACCGACTTCACCGGCCTGCGCGGCTTTGGCAACGTGGTATGGTACCCCGCCTCCGCGCCGCCCGTAATTCTCGGCGACGGCGCACGCGTCTTCGACGAGATGGGCGAGCACAAGCTGCGCATGGCCGGCGCGCATTTCTTTCTGCGCCTCACCGTCGAGTTTCTGCACGGCCACGCGCCCACAGTCGCACTCATCAACGGCCATTCCGTGCCGCTCGCGGTCACGGAGCCGCAAAGCGGAAGCGACGAAATCTCCGGCGTCGCCACGGCGACTCTCGATAGCGCAACACTTGGTTTTGAAGCTCCCAGCCTTTTTGTAGCCGTCCGCGCCGAGCACCAGGCAACGAACACTACGCTATGGGCGCTGCCCGATGCCGACGCGGCCGTTGCAGAGTGGGCCAGCGCAGCCTCCATCGTCACGCCATTCCTGCAAGGCTGGCTGGGCCAGGCGCCACGCTCGCAGCTCGCCATTCTCGATCTTCCCGATCCCGAGGACGCGCCCTTTGAAACCGGTCCGCTGCTCGTCACCGCCATCCAATCTGCAACGCCCACCCAACTCACCGGCGTCATGGCCCACGCGCTCACGCATGCGTGGATGTCGTCGCCGCGCGCATGGCTCAGCGAGGGCGTGGCGCACTTCATGGGAACCTTGTGGCTGGAAAAACAATCGGGCCGCCAGAAAGCCCTCGAGGTCCTCGAGTCCGGCCGCAGCGCGCTCGCATTGATCGAGCCTCCGAGTCCCGGTGAAGGCTCAGGCCAGCCGCTGGCCCAGGCCATCTCGCCGGTCTACTACCGCACCAAGGCGACTTACGTTTTCTGGATGCTGCGCGACCTGGTCGGTGATCCCGCGCTCTCCGCGGCCTTGCGCGCGTACGACCCCGCTCAGGACGCCGCACGCGGACTGGGCTCGAATTCGGGCGCTGGATCGTTCGAGAAATTGCTTGAGCAGGCCAGCCTGCGCCGCGACCTGTCGTGGTTCTTTGCCGAATGGGTCGATGCCGACAAAGGACTGCCCGACCTCGCGATCGACCACGTCTTTTATACGTCTGCTGAACCGTCGTCGCATACCCCGAACGCGTCCGATTCCAGTGCGCCGCCCGAGGCCAACGGATGGATCGTCACCGTCGACCTCGCGAACTCCGGCTACGCCGCCGCCGAAGTTCCCATCACCGTGCGCAACCCCGACACCTCAGTCACGCAGCGCGTTCTGGTTCCCGCGCGCGCTAAAGCCACCGAGCGCATTCTCATCCAGGGACGCCCCACGGAGGTTCAGGCCAACGACGGCACCGTCCCTGAAACCGAAGCCAGCGTCCACATCCGCAATCTCCCGAATGCAGACAGCAATTCGTCGTCAGCCCCGCCGGGCGCTGCGCAGCAATAATTCAATGTGATTTTGATCGCCCACGATTCGGTGCTGATGCCAACTCGGTCACCCGCGCTTCTCCGCGCCTCTCGCCCGGACTTTGAACCAGATCGGCGTGCCCTTGAATCCAAACGACTCGCGAATCTGGTTCTCCAAAAAACGCTCGAAGGCAAAGTGCAGCTTGATGTCGCGATCGGTAAACAGCACAAAGGTGGGCGGAGCCACGGCCGCCTGCGTCATATAAAAGATGCGAATGCGCTTCGCCATCGGCACCGGCGCGCGCTGAAAATCGATGCGCTCCAGAAAACGATTCATCTGCCCCGTCGACACGCGCTTGCGCCGCTCCTGGGCTACGGAGACGACCTCGTGCAGTACGCGCGCCATGCCCTTGCGCTCCGGTCCAATCGCCTCGAGCGCCGATAAAAAAATCACCGGCGCGTAATCGAGATACTTGAGCGCCTTGCGCACCTGCTTCTCAAAGATGTCGCGATCGGCAACCGGCTTGCCGTCGGTGCGCGCCGACGTGACCAGGTCCCACTTGTTCACCACGATGATCACGCTGCGCCCGCTCTCGTGCGCGTAGCCTCCGATGGTGGCGTCGCTCGCACTTACGCCCTCGGTTGCGTCGATGATCAGCAGCGCCACGTCCGCAGCCTCAAGATGCCGCCGCGCCATCACCACGCTCATCTTTTCCGCCATCAGTTTCGTCTTGCCCTTGCGGCGAATTCCCGCCGTATCGACAAAGCGCAGCGTGTTGCCCTCGAACTCCACCACCTCGTCGACCGCGTCGCGCGTGGTGCCCGCAATCGGCGACACAATGGCGCGCGAAGTCCCCGTGAGCGCGTTGAGCAGCGTCGATTTGCCCACATTCGGCCGCCCAATAATCGCCACTGAAGTTTCGCGCTGCTCAAATTCGCCGTGCGTGCGGATTTTTTTCTGATCGTGATCCGGCTCTTCGCCTGGCGCGAGAGGTCCGCCCTCTTCCATCTCGTCCTCGATCGCCTCTTCAATCTCTTCGGCAGCATCGCCGGCAGGCTGGCTCGCTCCCTCGCTCCCTCGCTCCCTTGCTCCCTGTTCTATCGGCAGCGCCTCCGCAATCGCATCCAGCAACTCGCCCACGCCCTGCCCATGCTCCGAACTCACCGGAAACACGTTGCCGATGCCCAGCCGGCGAAGATTCTCCGCCTCGTTGGCCAGCGCCTCGGTCTCCACCTTGTTCACCGCAAGAAACAGCGGCTTGCCTCCGCGCTGCAGCAGCCGCGCCAGTTCGTAGTCAGGCCGCGCCAGCTCCGTGCGCACGTCCACCACCATCACCAGCACGTCCGCTTCTTCCAGCGCCACCTTCGCCTGCACAAAGATTTCTGTTGCGATGAGCTCCGGATCGTCGGGCACAATGCCGCCCATATCCACCAGCCGGTAGCGCCGCCCCGCCCACTCGTACTCGCCATAAATACGGTCGCGCGTAATGCCCGGCTCGTCGCCCACAATCGAGCGCCGGCTCCGGGTGATCCTGTTGAAGAGCGTGCTTTTGCCCACGTTGGGCCGCCCCACAATCGCCACCAGGGGCAAATGTGCAGCTCCCGCGCGCGCGGGCACAACCGATCTGCGATACGTGGGCAAAATCTTCTCCTGCGGGGTCTTTCCGCGCCGGGCCAATCCCGCTGCCGCGCAATCTCTGGAGCCGGCACACGACTCCGACATCAAGCCGCACGAGATCCCTCTCTTAGTGTACGTTCATGCATCGCAGGGGCCTCCGGCACCCGCCGCGCTCCGTTCCATCAAGCCCCCACACATCCATGCCAATCATGAGCTCTTTCTCATCTCCCCCGGCAAACTCCGGCACTCCAATTGCCCTCCCTCACGCAGGAGGGCGCCATGCACGTTCACCCCGCCGCTGTCGGCCTTCACGCGATCAATACTTACTCGCTCGCCAACGAACGCGCTGCGAATGCGCAACGTGCCGCCGAGGTCCGCAAAAAACTGCTGAAAGCGGCGCAAAGCGACGACCTGGACGTCAACACCGATCCCGATGCCGCGCTGCTCATCGGCCAGTGGCTCGACTCCCGCCACAGCCGAGTCCTGTCCGGCGACGAATACCACGCCGCAGCCGAAGGCAAAGACCCCGACCTGGGCTAGCCTCGCTTTCTCGCTCCCTCGTTCCCTTGTTCCCTCGGTCCCTGTCTCTATCATGGAGACAGCGCCCTCCATGCCCTCCTCCGACGCCCCAACCCGCGCCCTGCCCACGCTCCACGAGTTCTTCTCGCCGGGCGGCATCCTGGCCAACTCCCCGCTGCCCTACGAGTATCGATCGGGTCAGTACGAGATGGCCAAAGCTGTGGAGCGCGCCCTCAGCGAGCGCCGCCATCTGATCGTCGAAGCCGGCACGGGCACCGGCAAAACCCTGGCCTACCTGCTGCCGGCCCTGCGCACCGGGCAGCGCGTAATTGTCTCCACCGGAACCAAGGCCCTTCAGGACCAGCTTTTCTTTCGCGACGTGCCGTTTCTCGAAACTCTTTTGGGCGAACTGCGCGTCTGCTACATGAAAGGCCGCGGCAATTATCTGTGCCGCCGCAAGCTCTACGCCCTTCGCGACCAGCCGGTGCTCTCGGGCCTAAGCGAGATCGACGAGTATCAGCAGATTGCCGAGTGGGAGCGCACCACGGAAACTGGCGACCGCGCCGAGCTTTCCGGCCTGCCTGAGTCGAGCGCCCTGTGGCACAAGCTCGACGCGCGTTCGGAGGCCTGCCTCGGCAGCACCTGTCCCGACTATCGCCACTGCTTCATCACCGAGATGCGACGCCGCGCCATGGAGTCGGATCTGATCATCGTGAACCACCACCTCTTTTTTGCCGATGCCGCGGTGCGCGAAATGGCCGGCGCCGCTCCAGACGCGGGCGTTCTGCCGGAGGCCGCAGCCGTAATCTTCGATGAAGCGCACGAGCTCGAAGAGGTGGCGTCGAACTACTTCGGGCGCTCGCTGTCGAATGTTCGCTTCGAGGACTTCGCGCGCGACGCCGATGTATTGCTGCGCGGCAAGGGAGGTTCTTCTCAGGTCCACATTCTCACGCAGCAACTGCGCGAACGGGCGCGTCTTTTCTTTGCCGCGCTGCCGCACGAAGGCGATGGCCGCCATCCCTTCAGCAACCGCGAGGAATTCCTCGAATCCAGCGGCGATCTTTATCTGGGAGTTACTACCTCGCTCAAGCTGCTCGAAGCGGAGCTCGACCATCTCAGCGAAACCGACGAAGCTCCCGGCCTCGAAGCTCGCGCCGCCGCATTGCGCGCCGACCTCACCTACATGCTGGAATCGAAGGCCGCCAACATGGTGTTCTGGCTTGAGCGGCGGGGTGCTCCAACGAATTCCGACCAAAGGGCTGCCCCACGCAGTGGTGCCCCACGCTTTGGCGGTGCGCGCAACATATTCATGCAGGCCACGCCCATCGACGTTTCAGAAATCCTGAACAAACTGGTGTGGGACCAATTGCCCACGGCCGTGCTCACCTCGGCCACGCTCACAGTGCAGGGCGGCTTCGAACATTTGCGCAAGCGGCTCGGCCTCGGCGACGCAAGCCACGGCGCGCGCGAGCTCGTAGTGCCCTCGCACTTCCGCTACGAAAAGCAGGCGTTGCTTTACCTGCCGCCGCAAATGCCCGACCCGCGATCGGCAGAATTCCTCGAAGCCGCGGCCCTGACCATCGAGCGCGTTCTGCGCATCACGCACGGACGCGCCTTTTGCCTCTTCACCAGTTACTCGCAAATGCGCGCGCTCTACGAACGGCTGCTGCCGGTGCTCGACTACCCAATTCTTTTGCATGGCACCGCTCCGCGCAAAGCGCTGCTTGAGGAGTTCCGCGTCACGCCAAATGCAGTCCTCTTCGGCACGTCCAGTTTCTGGCAGGGAGTCGACGTGCAGGGCGAGGCCTTGAGCTGCGTCATCATCGACCGGCTACCATTCGCCGTGCCCTCCGATCCCGTGGTGCAAGCGCGCATGAAGGCCATTGAGGAAGCGGGCGGCCGTGCCTTCACCGAATACCAGGTTCCCGAGGCCGTGCTCACGCTCAAGCAGGGCTTCGGCCGGCTGATCCGCTCGCTTGAAGACCGCGGCGTATTGGTGCTGCTGGACCCGCGCGTGCGCACGCAACGCTACGGGCAAACTTTTCTACAGTCGCTGCCGCCGTATCGCGTCACGCAGACGATCACGGATGTTGAAGCCTTCTTCGAGCCTGGCCCCGTAAGCGCCGACCGGAAATAGCCCAGGCGTGCCATCACGCTCCTATACTGGAGAGGTTGGCCGATTGCACGAGGCCACAGGAGATCGATATGTCGAACGAATCGAAGTGTCCGTTTACAGGCGGCATGTTGCAGCACACCACGGCAGGAGCCAAGGGCAACGGCGACTGGTGGCCCAATCAACTGAACCTGGCCATCCTGCATCAGCAATCGTCTTTATCCAATCCCATGGGCGAAGCATTTGACTACGCCAAGGAATTCAAGAGCCTCGACCTCGATGCGGTGATCAAGGACCTGCGCGCATTGATGACCGATTCACAGGAGTGGTGGCCCGCCGACTTCGGCCACTACGGGGGGCTGTTCATCCGCATGGCGTGGCACTCCGCCGGCACCTACCGGATCCACGATGGACGCGGCGGCGCGGGTCGCGGGTCGCAACGTTTTGCGCCGCTGAATAGCTGGCCGGACAACGTGAACCTCGATAAGGCGCGGCGTCTGCTATGGCCCATCAAACAAAAGTACGGCCGCAAGATTTCGTGGGCCGATTTGATCGTCCTCACCGGGAACGTGGCGCTAGAGTCGATGGGCTTCAAGACCTTCGGCTTCGGCGGCGGCCGCGCGGACATCTGGGAGCCGGAGCTCGACGCCGATTGGGGCCCGGAGTCCACGTGGCTGGGCGACCAGCGCTACAGCGGCGATCGCGAGTTGGCGAATCCCCTGGCCGCGGTGCAGATGGGGCTCATCTACGTGAACCCTGAAGGCCCCAACGGCAATCCCGATCCGGTGGCCGCGGCGCGCGATATCCGCGAAACCTTTGCGCGCATGGCGATGAACGACGAAGAGACGGTGGCGCTGATTGCCGGCGGACACAGCTTTGGCAAAACGCACGGCGCCGCGCCTGCCAGCCACGTGGGCGCTGAGCCCGAGGCCGCATCCATCGAAGAGCAGGGGCTGGGCTGGACGAGTAGCTTCCGCTCGGGCTCGGGTGGAGACACGATTAGCAGTGGTTTGGAAGTGACATGGTCGAAGACGCCGACGCAGTGGAGCAATAGCTTTTTCGAGATTCTCTTTGGATTTGAATGGGAGCTGACCAAGAGCCCCGCCGGCTGCTACCAGTGGAAGCCCAAGGGCGACGCGGGCGCGGGTCTGATTCCCGATGCGCACGATCCGGCGAAGAGCCACACGCCGACCATGCTGACGACGGACCTATCGTTGCGCTTCGACCCAGCCTACGAGAAGATTTCGCGGCGTTATTTCGAGAATCCGCAGGAGTTTGCGGATGCTTTTGCGCGGGCGTGGTTCAAGCTCACCCATCGCGACATGGGTCCGCGCGCGCGGTACCTGGGTCCGCTGGTGCCGAAGGAAGAACTGATCTGGCAGGATCCGGTCCCCGCCGTCGACCACAAACTTGTGGACGCGACGGACATTGCGGCGCTGAAGGCCAAGGTGCTCGCTTCGGGACTTTCCATCGGCCAGCTCGTCACCACCGCGTGGGCCGCGGCGTCCAGCTTCCGCGGCAGCGACAAGCGCGGCGGCGCCAATGGCGCGCGCATTCGCCTCGCTCCGCAGAAGGACTGGGAGGTGAACCAGCCGGCGGAATTGAAAAAAGTGCTGGCGAAACTCGAATCCATTCAGACCGAATTCAACGCTGCCCAAAAAGACGGCAAGAAAATTTCTCTCGCCGACCTGATCGTGCTCGCCGGCACGGCCGCCGTCGACGAAGCGGCGAAGAAGGCCGGCCACGAAGTGAAGGTCCACTTCGCTCCGGGCCGCATGGACACGTCGCAAGAGCAGACCGATGGGTCGTCGTTCGAGGCGCTCGAGCTGAAAGCAGACGGGTTCCGCAACTATGTGCGCAAGGGGCTCGAAGGATGCCAGGCCGAGTTGCTGCTCGACAAGGCGCAACTGCTCACGCTCACCGCACCCGAGATGACCGCGCTCGTCGGCGGCCTGCGCGTTCTGGGCGCGAACTTCGGCGGATCGAAAAACGGCGTCTTCACCAAGCGGCTGGAAACGCTGACCAATGACTTCTTCGCGAACCTGCTGGATATGGGCACGAAGTGGCAGAAGTCGGCGACCGAAGGCGTTCTTGAAGGCCGCGACCGCAAGACCGGCGAACTCAAGTGGACCGGCACCGTGGTCGATCTCGTGTTCGGTTCCAACTCGCAACTGCGCGCGCTGGCCGAGGTCTATGCGAGCAGCGATGCCGAGAAGAAATTCGTCGAGGACTTTGCGGCAGCGTGGACGAAGGTCATGAACCTGGATCGCTTCGACCTGGCGAGTTAGCGGGTCAGCGTCCCGGTGCTCCAGTCTTGCGACAAGAACCTAACGAGGATGGGCAACTGTGAGTGCGGGTCTGGAGACCCGCACGACAGCCGGTCAGGAGACCGGCGCTACACAAGGACTGGCGCACGAAGCACGGTGTTCATCGCGCAACCATCTTACCGCGTGGACCACCAGACTACGAGCTAGCGCCTGACTGCTGGCGCTGAATCTGGCGCCGCGTATACCGGGTCCTTCGTAATGCGATGCCAGGTGCCTGTCCCCAGCTTCCCCGTCATCGATACCGCCGTCGAACCCTGCAGCGTGTAAGTTCCCTGGTCGTCCCACTGCAGATTGATGGCGTGCAGCGTGTACTTTCCGCTGCTCGCGGTAAACGTCCCGTCGTGCGGCGGCGTGTTATCCGGGGCCTCGCTATGAAAGGTGTAGGCGCCGTTGGCCGAGACCTGCCAGACCCAGATACCGGAGCTGACATTGAGCCCCCAAAGGCCCACGAGGGCAGGATCGACAGATCCCGGCTTTCCGCCCGGTGGCAGCGGCAGCGGCGACCGAAAGCGCACGTCGTCGCTGCCGCAGGGTGCGAGAGTCACGGTGCAGCTGATGCCGCCCGCCTTCGTGCATTCCGCCAGCGCTTGTGCCGCGGCTCCTTCCCGCGTCGCACCCGAGCCCACGCCATAAAGATTCGGGACAAAGTTCGGAGGCGCGGCAAGCGCCACGCAGCTATTCACCACTGAATAGATCTTGCAGTCCTTGGCGCCCTTGCTCTGGCAGTACTGAAGCGCCCCATTGTCGACGCTGGCCTCCGTAGTCGTCCCTTTCTCTGCGCCAGACCAATTCGTCGAGGAAGAAACGGCGATGGCCGCATATCCGAACCCCTGCGCCGCCGCCGGCCGCGCGCTCTGCGCCGCCAGCAGCAGACCCACTGCGGCACACGCTGCCGTAGTCGCCCAGCGAACCGCCATCGGCCTATGCATGGTTGATTGTCCTCCTGGGGCAGAAGCCTCGAACCAACCATCCCAAAGCCGCGCACCGCGAGTCAAGCACGAAGTTGCATTGGCCGGATCAGGCGGTTCGGCGAGCTAGTAGCCGGCGGCTTTGCCGAAGTGATTGCGATGATCCTGGCCACCGAACAACTCGCCGCTGACGGGATCGACGGCGATGCACTCCCCGTCGGACCAGTGGCCGCGGCTGAGCGTCACCGTGTAGCCCATGGCGCGCAGCGCGGCTATCGTGTCGGCGCTGAATCCCGGCTCGAGATACAGGATGTCCGGCAAATACTGATGATGAAAGCGCGGCGCGTCCACCGCCTCCTGGATGTTCAGGCCGCCCTCGGCCGCCGACAGAAAAATGTTGCCCACGGTCGAAATAATGCGCCCGCCGCCGGGCGAGCCGAGCACGTAGCGCAGCTTACCGCCTTCAAGAATGATGGTCGGCGTCATGGAGCTCAACGGGCGCTTGCCGGGCGCGATGGCGTTGGCCGGCCCCTGCACCAGACCGAACATATTGGGCGTGCCGGGCTTGGCGGCAAAGTCGTCCATCTCGTCGTTGAGCAGGAAGCCGAGCGAAGCGGAGGCCACGTGCGAGCCGAAGTTGTCGTTGAGCGTGGTGGTCACGGCCACGGCATTGCCCTCGCGATCCACCACGGAATAATGCGTAGTGTCAGGTGATTCGTGCCGTCGCTGCCCTGCCGTCGGGGGTGCGGCCGTCACAAAGCCTGCGGGGCGCTTCAGTGTGGCGCTCGGCGAGGCATGATCTGCCAAGATGCTTTCGCGCCACGCGGCAGCGTAATTTTTTGCGATCAGCGCGGCCACTGGAATCGCGTTGTAATCGGGATCGCCCAGATAGTCCGCGCGATCCATGTAGGCGCGCCGCCACGCCTCCGTGGCCAGATGAATCCACGCGGCACTGCGATCGCCGCGCGTCGCCAGCGGATAGCTCTCCAGAATATTGAGCGCACTGATCAGCACAATCCCGCCGGAAGAAGGCGGCGGCGCGCTGATCACCGTAAAGTTGTGACCGCTGCCGCGAAACGTCCCCACAACCGGCTCGCGCTCCACCACGTTGTACTGCGCCAAATCGTCGCGCGTAAGCAGCGCGCCGCCTTTGCCCAAATCGTCCACAAGCTGGCGAGCCATCCTGCCGCGATAAAAATCGTCGGGCTCGGCAACGATGCGTTCGAGCGTGGCGGCGAGCAGTGGCTGGCGGAAGATTTCGCCGGCCTTATACAAGCGCCCATCGCGCTGAAAAATGTGATGCGACGCGGGAAAGCGCGCCAGATCGGGATCCGCGAGCTCGCCCGCCTCCTGCGCCGTTAGTTCAAAACCCGCGCGCGCCAGTTGGATCGCCGGCGCCATCACGCGCTTTAGTCCGAGGCGGCCGTATTTCTTCTCCGCATAAACCAGGCCGGCCACGGACCCCGGCGTGGCAATCGAACGGTAGCCGAGCACGCTCGCGTCGGCAATCACGTTGCCGCTAGCATCCAGATACATATTCTCGGTAGCGGCCAGCGGAGCCTTCTCGCGGTAGTCGAGAAAAATAGTTTTTCCCGTGTGCTCGCGGATCAGCATAAAGCCGCCGCCGCCCAAATTGCCCGCGATGGGATGCACGACGGCCAGCGCAAAACCCGCAGCCACCGCTGCGTCAACAGCGTTGCCGCCCGCCTCCAGAATGCCCAGCCCCGCATCCGCAGCCAGATGATGCACGCTCACCACCATGCCGTGCCGAGCGCGCACCGGCTGCTCGCCGCGGTAGGGGAAGATTGAGGGTGCGTTTTCCTGGGCGATGAGGGCAGACGCGGCGACAAGTAAGCCGGCGAACGTGGGCAGCAAGGACCAGCGGTGAAGGGCGCGCATCATAGTGCTCATAGGATAAGAGGTAGACCAGCCACTCACTAACCACTAATCACTGACCACTAATCACTGACCACTAATCACTCACGACTGTTTGTCAGATGTATTCCTTGAAGAGCTCTGGCGAGGGATTGGGGATGACGCCTTTGCCCACGAGCATGCCGTCTTCCGCGGCGGCCTTGCATCCGGCGGCGACGGCGGCCTGCACGCTCGAGATGTCTCCGGCCATAACCACGAAGCCTTTGCCGCCGAGAGCCATGGCGAGATGGACCTTGAGAAGAGTGACGTTAGCGGTTTTAACCGCGGCGTCGGCCACTTCAATGATGCTGGCCGCGGAGAACGTTTCAATGACGCCGAGCGACTTGAGCTGGCTGGGCGGAATGTCGACGGTCTGCGAAATGGCCTGAAGCACCGTGGGATGCACGCGTGCGATCTGGCGGCGCTCAATGAGCGAGGCGCCGGCTGCGGTGGCTCCGGCGGCGAGCGCGGCCTGAACGCTGGTGACGTCGCCCGAGACCACGATGAGGAATTTGCCCGAGCAAATGCTGCGCGCGAGCAGAAGTTGCACTGAGCCCGCCTTCAGCATCAGGTCTTCGACGACAAAACCCGTCGCCACGCTCGAGAGCTCGATAAGTCCGATGGAATTGATTTCCGGCATTGCAGTGTTTCCTTTTCAGTGCTCAGTTGTCAGTGATCAGTGGCCAGTTGCCCGGCCCACGCCTGCCTTGAGTCGTTTAACATTCGCGCGTCCTGGGTTTCTTACTAACTACCGTCTAACTACCATCCGCACACCACTAACCACTAATCACTAACTACTAACCACTGTTTTTCTCACGCTTCAATCACCACTGCATCCGCTCCCACCGTCACGCGGCCGTCGATACTCGCATGAATGCGCGCGCCAAGCTTGCCCGCTTCCGGCGCGGCAATCAAATCGCCCACGCGCACGCGGTCGCCGCACTTGACCACTGCAACCGCGGGAGCGCCCGCATGTTGCTTGAGCGGCAGCGTCACTTTGCGCGGCGCAAAATTGTGCTCCGTAAGCGGACCTTCATTGCGAAATTCCCCCAGGCCCAGCTTGGCGATCAGCCGCCGCATGGGAACGCGGCGAAATTCAGCCATGGGATGCGGCTGGATCGATTCGGGAGTGCCTTTCCAAGTGAGTCCGCGCTCGCGCGCGATGGGCTTGCCCTGCACGCAAACATTCTTAGGATCCAAATCCTCAGGGCACGCAAACATAGTGCACAGGTTGCATTCGCAGCAGTAGAGCGTGGCCACCGTCAAGTCTCCCGGCTGCGAAAAGCCCAGCGACCGCATGGCCGCATGCGGCTCAATGGGATGGCCGAGCAGATAGCGCGGGCAGAACTCCGTGCAGAAGCGGCACTGATCGCAAGCCGAGCGGCCGATCTTGGCGATGTGCATCCACGGCGCATTGTGGCGCCGGATGAGCGCATGCTCGGCGGGCAGCACGACGATGCCGCCGGTGGTCTTCGTGACGGGCACGTTCAGATCGGCTGCCGGCTTGGCCATCATCACGCCGCCGAGAAGCACGCCGAAGTCGGGAACCGTGGGTCCACCGGCGGCATCGATAACCTCGCCAATGGTGATGCCGACGGGAACGCGCAGCGTGACGGGATGGGCGACAGCTCCGGCGACGGTGAGGTACTTGTGCGTCACCGGACGGTCCAGCCCGATGTTCATCAGCGTCTCCACATTGGCCACGGCGCAGTCGACGTCCTTCGGCAGGCCACCGGGCGGAATCACGCGGCCAGTGACCATGTGCACCAGGATGAACTCGTCGCCGGCGGGATAGCAATCGGGCAGCGGCTGCACACGAATGCCCGCCGACGCCTGCGCCTCAATCGCGGCAATGATGTCGAGATATTTTTCCTTGATGCCGACCACGCCCTCGCGCGCCCCGACCAATTGCATGGCCATCGTCATGCCGCGCAGGAAAGGCTCGGCGTGGTGGTGCAGCAGTTCTTTGTCTTTATGGAGGAGCGGTTCGCACTCGGCGGCGTTGGCAATCAGGAGGGAGGCTTGGGTTTTGAACTTGACCGCCGTGGGAAAGCCGCCGCCGCCGGCGCCGACGATTCCCAACTCGTCGATTCGGTCAAGCGAGGGTGTGAGGCCGGCGCGACTTTGCCCGGAAATGCCAGTTTGTGGCGTCATCATCTGGATTATCCCTCAAAATCCGCCAAGATTACGATTGACTCTGATGAATAATGTATCGTATCATTCAACTTCAATCAAGAACAGTCAAAAAATGAAGGTTTTGATCCCAAATATCGGCAGTACCTCGTTCAAGTATCGGCTCGTGGAGATCCTCGATGACCCGGCCGCGGCGGAGACGGTGCTGGCGCAGGGGCGCGTGGAGCGGATCGGCCAGCCGGGCGGGGAATGCGCCGATTGCCTTTCGGCGATCCGAAAATGCCTCAGCGAGATTGCCGGCCCGGGCAAGCCGCTGAAGAGCCTCACGGAGATTGACGCGGTGGGCTTCAAGGCGGTGCACACAGGGCCGCTCAATACGCCGCAAATTATTGATGATGCGTTGCTTGCGGCCATGGAGGAGTTCTCCTTCATGGCCCCGGCACACAATCCGCCATACATCGCCGCCATGAAGGCCTTCGAGCAGGAGCTGTCCGGCGTGCCGCTGGTAGCGGTGATGGAGCCGTTCCCATATCGTTTCATGGACGAGGCCTCGACCACCTACGCGGTGCCTTATGAATGGCGGACGAAGCACGGGATCCGGCGCTACGGATTCCACGGGGCCAGCCACCGCTCCGCCAACGAAAGAGCTCAGACGCTGCTTGGGCGGAAGGATCTCCGGCACATCTCCTGCCACCTCGGCGGCAGTTCAAGCGTGACCGCGTTCAAAAAAGGTGTAGCAATTGACACCAGCATGGGCGCCTCGCCGCAGTCGGGCCTCCCGCAGAACAATCGCGTCGGCGATATCGACGTGTTTGCCGTGCTGCACATGATGAAGAAGCTCGGCCTGGGGCCGGATAAGATGGCAAAGCTCCTCGGCACCCAGTCGGGACTGGCGGGGATCAGCGGCACCAGCGGAGATTTGCGCGACCTTGAGGAAGCCGCTGCCAAGGGCAGTTCCCGGGCGCGGCTGGCGCTGGATGTATACGTGCGCGCCATCCGCCATTATGTGGGCGCGTACCTGCTGGAATTGGGCGGGCTGGACGTGATTACATTTTCCGGCGGCATCGGCGAGAACAGCGCCGCGATTCGCGCTGCGGTCCTCAAGGGGATGGCGCCTTTCGGCGTGGAACTCGACGACGAGAAGAACGCGGAGCTGAAGGGCGAGGGCGAGATATCGACGCTTCGCTCTCTCGTGAAGGTTCTGGTGATTCCCGCCAACGAAGAATCGATTTTGGCGCGCGAGACGGTGGGTGTTGTGATGCGCGCACGCGCCGGACAAGCTCTCGTAGGTCAGACAAAGTAAGACAGGATCGTTTATGGCAAGCGCAGGGAATTCGGTAATCGACAGGGCGACGGTGGAACGCATCGTGCGCCAGGTGGCGCTCGAGTACCTGGGACGCGACACCGGCAGCAAGGCACCGGAGCTGGTGGTGCAGGCCTCGTCGCGCCACATGCACGTGAGCCGCGAGGATATGGATGTGCTGTTTGGCCCCGGCACGGAACTCACCTTCGACCGCCCGCTCTTTCAGGAAGGCAACTTCGCCGCCAAAGAAACCGTGACCATCGTCGGCCCGCGCAGCCGCATCATTTCGAACCTGCGCATTCTGGGGCCCATGCGCAAACAGTCGCAGGTGGAGCTGGCCTTTACCGACGCGATCATGCTGGGCTTCAACGATCTGCCCGTGCGGCTTTCGGGCGACATCAAAGGCACGCCGGGCGCGGTGATCGTCGGCCCCAAGGGCGTAGTGGAGTTGAAAGAAGGCGTGATCCGCGCCGCCATTCACGCGCACATGTGTCCCAAAGAAGCCGCGTACTTCGGCGTCAAGCAGGGCGACAAAATGAATCTGCGCGTAGGCGGGCCTTCGGGAGTGACGTTCAACAACGTGCACGTGCGCATCGATCCCACATCGCGCCTGAACGTGCACATGGATACGGACGAAGCCAACGCCTGCGGTCTGCATTTGACCAAGGACGTGGAAATTTTCAAGTAAAACGCAGCAGGGAAGTAGTAACGCTACAGAACAAGAGAGGAAGCGATGAAACAAGCGCTGGGAATGGTGGAAACAAAAGGCCTGGTTGCGCTGTTTGAGGCGACCGACGCCATGCTCAAATCGGCAAACGTAACCTTCGCCGGCTGGCAGACCGTAGGTTCGGGTCTGGTGACCGCCTTTGTTGAAGGGGACGTGGCGGCGGTCAAAGCCGCAACCGACGCGGGCGCGGAAGCGGCATCGAGAATAGGCGAGGTGGTGAGCGTGCAAGTCATCTCACGGCCTCACGACGAGCTGCCGTCTTTCGTGCAAGGCAACAAAACCGCAGCCAAAAAGTAAAGCTGCACTTCGAGGAGACGAGATGAGTCAAGCAATCGGATTGATTGAAACCCGCGGCATGGTGGGGCTGGTGGAAGCCAGCGACGCCATGGTAAAGGCGGCCAGCGTGGAGCTGGTAAAGACGGTGCAGATCGGCGGCGGCTATGTCACCGCGATTGTCCGCGGCGACGTGGGCAGCGTGCGCGCGGCGGTAGACGCCGGCGCCACCGCGGCCAAGGTCGTAGGCGAGCTGGTGTCGTCGCACGTGATTGCGCGGCCCCACGACGCGCTGGTCGAGAGCATGTTGAAGTAAGTTCGGCGCTGTGGTCGAGGCCTTATCGCAGAGTGCCATTCTTGAAGCTACAGCACTCCGGGATTTGCATCGGCACAAAATCTTAGCATGCCCAGCACTACGGGCTCTGCATCGGCACAACAGTTCGCAGCCGCAGTGCAAAGGGCTTTGTATCAGGGCACGACTTTAGTCGTGCCGAACAGCGGGCCATAAAGGACGGGGCTTTAGCCCCTGAAGGAATCAGGAGATCGCGATGGCGAATGAAGCACTTGGAATGATCGAAACCAAGGGCCTGGTGGCCCTGGTGCAGGCAACGGACGCAATGCTCAAAGCGGCCAGCGTGAAATTTGTGGGCTGGAACAAAGTGGGCAGCGGCCTGTGCTCGGTGTATGTGACAGGCGACGTGGGCAGCGTGCGCGCGGCAGTAGACGCAGGCGCAGCAGCGGCGCGCGCGGCCGGCGAAGTGCAGAGCGTGCATGTGATCGCGCGTCCGCACGATTCGCTGAGCATCGTGCTACAGAAGTAGCGCGACGAAACCGTTTCGCCATCGCGGCTTTGCGGCGAGGCGTCTTGAAAGGGCACGACTTCAGTCGTGCCGCAAGGGTTGGCCCAACATGCATGGGGCTTTAGCCCCTGAAGGTGCGCGGCCTTTGCGAGGTTCGCAATGTTCATAGCAAAAGTCATCGGCAACGTGGTTTCCACGCAGAAGATCGCGAAGTTCCGCGGCATGAAGCTGCTGCTGGTCCAGCCCTACATCAACAAGGAAGGCAAGCTACAGATTTCAGGCAGCTCCGTGGTGGCGGTGGACGGCGTGGGCGCTGGTGTGGGCGAGTGCGTGCTGTTCACGCAGGGCAGTTCCGCGCGCCTCACGCCCACCACCAAGGACGCGCCCGTAGACGCCGTGATCGTGGGCATTGTCGACACGATCGAAGTCGGCGGCGCGACGGTCGCAAAACCGTAGCATCGTGTCTTAGTAATGGGTCGAACGAAACTGGGTGCCCCCGGTCCCGATTTTGGAACCGGGGATAGCACGAAATTTGATGGACACGGTATTAGCTGGAGATGGAGAGAGTTTCAATGCATACGCAACAGCAAGTTTCGCCCCAGGTGATTGCGGAGATCGCGAAAGAAGTGGTAGCGCGCTTGCGCATGCAGATGCAGACCGCGCCCGCCGCGCAAGCGCCCAGACCATCGGCAGCGCGCGATGGCGTCTTCGCCACCGTGGACGAGGCGGTGAACGCGGCCTACGAGGCGCAGAAGAAAGTGGCGGCGATGCCGCTCGAAGATCGCAAGCGCATCATCGATATCATTTGCCGCATCTGCAACGACCGCCGCGAAGAGCTGGGCAAAATGGAGCTCGAGGAGACCAAGGTCGGCCGTCTCGACCACAAAATCCTGAAGCTGACCAACATGCGGTTTGTGCTGGGCGTTGACTCGCTGCACACCGAAGCGCGCAGCAACACCACCGGATTGTGCATTATCGAGCACGCTCCGTGGGGCGTCATCGGCATGATGCTGCCGGTAACACATTCGGTGCCCACCATGGCCTCGAACGCCATCAATATTGTGGCCGCGGGAAACACCGCGGTCTTCGGCCCGCATCCCTCGGGCGCGCACGTGGCGCAATACGCACTGCAACTGTGGAATCGCGAAATCGAGCGCGAACTGGGCTTTGGCAATGTGTTTACCACCACCGTGGAGCCGACCATCGAAGCTGCCGAACAGATCTTCCATCATCCCAAAGTGGCGCTGCTGTGCTGCACGGGCGGCGCGGCTGTGGCCAAGGCTGCGGCCTTGTCGGGCAAGCGCGTGATCGCTGGCGGTCCCGGAAATCCGCCTGTCGTAGTCGACGAAACCGCCGATCTCGATCGCGCCGCGCGCTGCATCATCGACGGCGCGGCATTTGACAACAACCTGCTGTGCATCGGCGAGAAGGAAGTGTTCGTAGTGGCATCGGTGGCCGATGCGTTTATCGCCGCCATGAAGCGCGCCGGCGCGTATCAGCTCGATTCCGCCGCGATCGAACGGCTGACCAAGGCGGCGTTCACGTTTGAAGGCGGCGGAGGCGGTTGCGCGCGCGCGCACGTGAAAAAAGATCTGGTAGGCAAGGACGTGGCTGTGCTGGCCAGGGCCGCAGGCGTGCAGGCGCCGGCGGGAACGGATCTGCTTTTCGGCGAAACCAGCGAGGACCATGCCTTCGTTCAGGAAGAACAGATGATGCCGTTCGTTCCCATCGTGCGCGTTCGCGATGCCGACGCGGCCATTGCCGCCTCGGTCAAGGCCGAGCACGGCTACCGGCACACGGCCATCATTCACACCAACAACCTGGAGACTGCGACGCGCATGGCGAAGGCCATGAATACCACGCTGTTCATTCACAACGCAGCCTCGCCCGCATCGTTGGGCGTAGGCGGCCCGGGATATTTCAGCCACACCATTGCGACACCGACGGGCGAGGGCATCACCACGCCGCTCACATTCACCCGCGAGCGGCAGATGGTGGTTGGCGACGCACTGAGGATTATCTAGGAATGTTTCTGGCGCGGATTGAAGGCACGATCGTGGCAACGGCAAAGCATCCCACATTGGATGGATGCCGGTTTCTGGTTGCGCGCCGGCTGGAGTCCGACGGAACCGCGGCAGTAGAGCCGAACGTGGTGGTGGATTGGATGGGCGCGGCGAGCGGACAGACGGTGCTGGTTTCAACCGACGGCGACATTGCGCGCCTCAAGCTGGGCAACAACACGCCGGCGCGCATGGTGGTGGTGGGCCTGGTGGATGCGGTGCAACAACCTGGGAGCGCGGCATGAGGATCGGCATCGTTCGCGGACACCTGACGCTCACGCCGGCCGTGGCGTCGTATGAGGGAAAGACCCTCAAGATTGTGGAACCGGTAACAATGGACAACCTGCGCGCAAAGAACGGGCAGGGCGGAGGCAAGGCGCTGATCGCGGTGGACGAGCTGGGCGCGGCCACGGGCCAAATGGTGGCGTTTACCGAAGGCCGCGAAGCATCGAATCCTTTTTGGCCCACGCCGGTGCCGGTAGACGCGTACGTGGCCCTGATTGTGGACACGGCAGAAGTATAGCCGTAGAGATTTTTTCGAGGTGGGAAAGTGAAGAGCGGAGAAAAGAGCATCGATCTTGGCGGGCGCAAACTGATTGCGATGCGCGATGTGCAGGACGCGGTGACGGCGGGAGCCACGAGCATCGCGGTTGCCGCCAACAGCGTCGTCACGCCATCGGCGCGCGACTTTTTGCAGCAGCACGGCATCGAGTTGGTGATGGAAAAAGCGAACGGCGGATCGCAGCAGGCCGCGCAGCCCGCGACGCCGACGGCAGCGAGAACAGCCCCGGCCGCGGTCAATCGCCGGCTGTTTTCATCGCCCGAGGCTGAGGCCATCAAGAAAGAAATCTGTTCGGTCGGCCGCAAGCTGTGGATGCGCCAGTTTGTCGACGGTAACGGCGGAAATATTTCGTATCGCCTTGGGCCCAACGAAGTGCTTTGCTCGCCGACCCTGGTAAGCAAGTACGATCTCACGCCCGACGATATTGGGATGACGGATATCGAAGGCGTACAAATTGCGGGCGCGAAGCCGCGCACCAGCGAACTGCTGTTGCACCTGGAGATTTACAAGGCCGTGCCTGAAGCGAAGGCGGTGGTGCACTGCCATCCGCCACACGCCACGGCCTACGCGATCACCGGACGCGTGCCACCGAACCTCATCATTCCAGAGTTCGAAGTTTTCGTGGGCAAGGTTGCGGTTTCGCCTTACGAAACGCCGGGCACCCAGGCATTTGCCGAAACCGTGTTGCCTTATGTGAAGACGCACAACACGGTGCTGCTGTCGAATCACGGCATCGTATGCTGGGCCGACACCGTGACGCACGCCGAGTGGTACGCCGAGGTGCTGGAGACGTATTGCTGGACACTGCTGATCGCCTCGCAACTGGGCGTGCCCATCTCGCAAATCTCTGAGAAGCAGGGCGACGATCTGCTGGCCATCAAGAAAAAGCTGGGCCTGCCCGATATTCGCTTCGACGCATCGCGCATGAAGGAGTGCCAGTTGTCCGATCTGGAAGTTCCCAGTTCGATTGCTCTGCAACCGACACCCTGCGACGGTCCCCCAAGCAGGAGCGCCACATCGAGCGACGGCGATCTGGAATCGCTGGTGAAGTCGGTGACAGACGCGGTGATGGATGCGATGGGGAAATAAAAAGCAGGAACCAGGCGTACCACGGACCGACGATGAAGGCTGCTGAACGGCAACTGCGAATCCGCCAGATGCTCGAGTCCCGGGACTTCATTGACTCGGAGACTCTCGGCCGCGAACTCGACGCGTCGGAGTCGAGCGTGCGTCGCGACCTCGACATTCTGGAAGCGGAAGGCGTGCTGAAGCGCGTGTACGGCGGCGCGGTCAGCGTGCAGGCCCCACCCAATCGCGCCTTCGACTACGCGGTTGAAAGCGTGCGCCTGAGCGACGAGAAGAGCCGCATTGCCAGGCTCACCGCCGGCCTGATCGAAAACGGCCAGACGGTAATTCTCGACGGCGGCTCCACGGTGGCCGCGGTGGCGCGCGAACTTTCCTCGAAATCGCTGCACATCGTAACCAACTCGCTGCCCATTGCCGAGAGCCTGGAATCGCTGCGCAACATTGAGCTGACGCTGACCGGCGGGTATCTCGATCCCCGGCTGCGCGTGATGCTGGGGCCCTTCTGCGAGCAGATGCTGGGCGCCATCCGCGCCGACGCGGTGATCATGGGCGTTGGCGGCATTACCGAAGCTGGGCTCAGCAACAACAACACGCTGGTGGTGGGCTCGGAACAGAAGATGATTGAAGTAGCGAGCCGCGTGATCATCGTCGCGGACCACACCAAGTTCGGCCGCGGCGGCATGATTCCCGTCGCGCCACTCACGGCCGCGCACATCGTGGTCTCCGACGCGGAACTGAGCCCCGAGTACGTCGCGTTGCTCCGCGACCATGGGGTTGAGCTGCTTCTGGCATAATCGGAGTATCAGCCACCCCAACGACGAAGATCTGTCGGTGGGGGTCCTTTGGCCAAGGCCGCGAGGAGCACCATGCAGATCGAATCAAATGACGTTTTGGTCGTGACCGACGTGCAAAACGATTTTTGTCCGGGCGGAGCGCTGGCCGTGCCCCGCGGGGATGAAGTGGTTGCGCCGATCCAGAGCATCGCGCCGCATTTTAATCACATCATTCTCACGCAAGACTGGCATCCGGCAAATCATACTTCGTTCGCGACCTCGCACCCCGGCAAAAAGCCCTTTGAATCGATCGAGCTTGCCTACGGCAAGCAGACGCTGTGGCCGCCGCATTGCGTGCAGGGGAAGCCAGGCGCGGATTTTCACCCCGGTCTTAACTTGCCGCAGGCGGAGTTGATCTTGCGCAAGGGATTCCAGCCGGAGATCGATTCCTATTCCGCGTTCTATGAGAACGACCGGCTCACGCCAACCGGCCTGGCCAGCTATCTGCGCGAGCGCGGGTTGACGCGTGTGTTCTTTGCCGGGCTTGCCTACGACTATTGCGTGGGCTACTCCGCGCTCGACGCACGACGGCTGGGCTTCGCGGCCGTGGTTGTGCGCGACGCCTGCCGCGCCATCGACTTGAATGGCTCTGCGGCCGCCATAGAGGCGCACTTTGCCAAGGCGGGAGTGACGGTGATCAGCTCCGCTGAGCTTACTGGCTGAGGCTATCTGGCTTACACTGTAAGCACCGAATTCGGTGCTTTGAGGGAGGCCGCATGCTGAACATCGCAACCGACATTCAATCGCTGACGGAATTCCGCCGCGGCTCCGCGCGCATGATCAAGCAACTGAAGAAGAGCAAGCGTCCCATGGTGCTTACCGTAAACGGCAAGGCCGCGGCGGTGGTGCAGGATGCCGAAGCCTATCAGTGCCTGCTCGACATAGCTGCACGTGCCGATGCCAAAGAAGGCGTACGCCAGGGACTGGAAGACGCAAGGAAGGGAAGAACGCGGCCGGCGCGGGAGTTCTTCCGTGAGTTCGAAGCGGCACGTGGCTTATCTCGTTAACATCAACGCGCGGGCCGAGCGCGATCTGGCGGCCCTCTACGACGAAATTGACGCCGGGAACTCCGCTGCGGCGCGCCGCTGGTACGCAGGCCTCAAACAGGCCATCGTCGACCTCGAAGATCAGCCCTACTTCTGGCCGGTGACGCACGAGGCGCGACGGCTGCGGCATATCCTTTACGGCCGCAAGCCCCACAGTGTCTATCGCGTAATCTACCGTGTCCTTGAAAAGCGGAAGATCGTCGAGGTGTTGCATATCCGGCACGGAGCAAGGTCTGAGTTCAAGACATCGGATCTGAAGTGAGGCGTGACCGCTCCGCTCCCGCGTAAAATCGCAACAGGCCCACGAAGCCTCAACACTCTACACGTATGTCCCGCAACTTCTACATTCTCGCCGCCACGCTCGCGTTTTTCGCGCTGGTCTCTGGAGCCATGGCGCTGGTGCCGTCGAGCTTCCAGCCGGGTTTGCCGGCCAATGGCACGTTATGGCGCACGGTGGCGTTGATTCTTGTGGTAGCGGCGCTCGGGTCGGCGCTCATCGGAGTGATGAGCAATCTTTTCGAACAAGTCGACCGGCGCAGCGAAGAGGCACGCCGCTCAGCGCGGCAAAAACGGCGCGGACGGCAGCAGTAGCACGCCGCGAGCCATAGACTCGATAGAATAAAAGTGTGCGGGCATTGCCCCGCGCAGGATTGAGCTGACAGCGATGTTTGAAGTTACCGTGGAGGCAGATTTTTCCTCCGGCCACTATTTGCGCAACTACAAAGGCAAGTGCGAAAACCCGCACGGCCACAACTACAAGGTCCGCGTCACGCTGGCCGGCGCCGAGCTCGACGCAGCCGGCCTGCTGCTCGACTTCAAGTTGCTGAAGCAGGTGCTGCGCCCGGTAATCGAGCGCATCGACCACCAGATGCTGAACGACCTGGAGCCCTTCACGGTGCTGAACCCCTCCGCCGAGAACCTTGCCAAATATCTCTACGACGAAACCAACCATCACCTGACGGATGTGACCGCGGGCCGCGTGCGCGTGAAAGACTGCACGATCTGGGAGACGGACACCACGACGGCAACGTACTACGAGTAGCCGCCATCCCCGCAGCGTGAGCAGGCCCTAATTCATCTGGCCCGATTTCGACTGTAGGTACTTGTCGAAGGGCACCTCGAAGTAGAAGAGTTCGTTGCCCTCGGAATCGCGTATCGACCGCACGTAGAGCCTGGCGCCGGCCAGCGGATGGCTCAGTCCAGAGACATCGTAAAACAGGAAGCCGGCGCGCGTGGTGTGCGGCTCAACGGCCAGGGCGGAATACTCGAAGGTGTTAAAGTCCTGCTCGATTTCCGACATGCTGCCTTTGGGCTTGGTGTGGATGGGTGGCAGCGGCGCGGGCAGCGGAATTTTGCTGCCCTGGCGTTCTCTGCGCGTCATCAACCGCTCTACATCTTCAGGTTCGGCCGCCTGGATGCGGTCCCCATTGGCGGTTTCAAAAAGAATGCGCGCGTCGCGCAGCGAGATGGGTTTGTCGCCCAGGTTGGTCACGATGAGGCGCACCGGCATAACGTCGTGGTCGATGTAGTCGACGCGGAAGATGGACTCTTTTTCCTTCGTATCGTAGGGCTCTACCGCGATCGCCACGTGCTCGTCCGGGTGACTCTCGACCGCCGGAAAGGAAGTGGCAGGCTGCACCGGGGGCGGGTTGTGTTCGGCGGCGAAGCCGATGGCCGCGAGGCCTAGGATCAAGGGCGGAACTACAGCAAAAATTCTCATCGTGCTCGACTGTATCATTCTAGAAGCCGTTTCATGACAGGTTGCGACGTCGTTCGATTATTGGTTCCGGGGCTCAACAGGCTGCGGAAAAACTCAACCCAGCGGCTTTGAAACAAGGGCACGGCTTTAGCCGGGCCGAGAAGGTCAGCAGAATGCGTCGGGCTTTAGCCCCTGCCAATCCGCCCTTTGCCAAATCCGCCCCTCATCCGGAGTTTTTCGGCGGCCTGCCGAACCTCCGAGTTCGGTTTGGACGATTCAGGGCGCTCCTCAAGCCGCACCCCGTTACACAACGCGCCGCAAGCTCTCTTGAGAATCACCTCAAGATTAGACCGGCGAAAGAGCGAATCGGTACCGCATGACGCTTTTTTTCTATAACGTGGGCTTGCTTGCGGCGCTGGTGGCCGGGGCGCCGTGGTGGCTATGGCGCATGGCGACGACCCAAAAATACCGCGAGGGCCTGCGGGAACGGCTGGGGCGCGTCCCAAGGCAGCTGCTCGCTGGCTCGGGCACAGGCGGCCGGCCGCTGATCTGGCTGCACGCGGTCAGCGTGGGCGAGGTGCTGGCCGTCACGCGCCTCGTGAAGACGCTCGATGCGGCGCTGCCGGAATATTTCGTAGCCATTTCCACCACCACGCGCACCGGACAGGCTCTGGCCCGCGAACGCTTCGGAGCCAACCGCGTATTTTATTGCCCGCTCGATCTGCCCTGGGCGGTGCGCGCGTATCTCAACGCGCTCCAGCCGCGCATGCTGGTGCTGGCGGAGACTGAGTTCTGGCCGAATCTGCTCAACGGATGCTTTCGCCGCGGAATTCCCGTAGCGGTGGTCAACGCACGCATCTCCGATCGCTCCTGGCCGCGCTACAAAATGCTGCGCCGCTTGTGGCGTCCGCTGCTGGAACGGCTGGGCGCAGTTCTTGCGCAGAGCCAGACCGACGCCGAGCGCCTGATCGCGATCGGCTGCGCGCCGCAGCGCGTTGCAGTGTCGGGAAATCTCAAGTTCGATGTGCGTGCCGCGCAGGAGGCCGAAGCCACGCGGCTGCTCAAGGCGTCGGCGGCGAGTCTGCGATTCGTCGTCGCAGGCAGCACGCTCGAAGGCGAGGAAGCGGCGCTGCTTGAGGCGTGGCCCAAGCTCCTCAATGTCGACGCGCAGTTGGCAATGGTCCTGGCCCCCAGGCATCCGGAGCGATTTGCGGCGGTGGCGGCGCTGCTCCAGAAATCAGGGAATCGGTGGACACGACGGTCAGAGTGGAATGCGAAATCCGTGGAGCCGTTGCGCCCTGGGGCGATCGTGCTGCTCGACACGATCGGCGAACTGGCGTCGGTGTATTCGCTGGCCAGTGTGGCGTTCGTAGGCGGCAGCCTGGTTCCCGCAGGCGGGCACAATCCGCTGGAGCCGGCGCAATTCGGCGCGCCCATTGTGATGGGCCCGCACTACGCAAACTTCGTAGCGATCACCGACAGCCTGCGCGCACACGATGCCTTGCGCATCGCGGCCAAAGAGGAACTGGCCGCAGCGCTAACTGCATTGCTGGGCGATCGAGCGGCGGCGGAAGCGATGGGAGCGCGAGCCAGAGAAGTCTTCGAGCAGCAGGCCGGCGCAACGGATCGATGCGTGGCGGCGTTGCGGGCATTGCTCGCCAGCGGGACGAAACTGGAGCGCAAGCCATGACGCGCGCCGCACGTCCATGGCTGTGGCCGCTGGTGCCCGCCTACCGGCTGGCTCTTGCGCTGCGCGAATTCCAGTTGCGCGCGGGGCTCAAACCAGTGCGGCGGTTGCGCCGGCCGGTAGTAAGCGTGGGAAATCTGTCGGCGGGCGGAGCGGGAAAAACGCCGCTAGTGATTGTCCTCGCGAAAGCGCTCACGGCGCATGGCGTGCAGGTCGATGTGCTTTCGCGCGGCTACGGCCGCCGTTCCACGCCTCCGCTTTTGGTCGATCCCTGTGGCACGAGCGAGCAGTTCGGCGACGAGCCGCTGGTAATTGCGCACGAAGCGCAGGTGCCGGTGTTTGTTGCAGCAGAGCGCTACGAGGCCGGGCTGCTGGCGGAGGGAGCGAGTCAGCAAGTCGGCGTCCATCTGCTCGACGATGGCTTTCAGCATCGCCAGCTCCATCGCGACGTGGACATTCTGCTGCTCAGTTCCGAAGACCTCAGCGATCATCTCTTGCCTGCGGGAAATCTGCGCGAGCAATTGCACGCCGCGGAGCGGGCAAGCGTGATTGCCATTCCGGAAGACGAACCCGAGGTCGCCGATTGGCTGAAGTCCCGAGGCTGGAAGGGCCAGGTGTGGCGCGTGCGCCGGCGCATGGACCTGCCGCAAGTCGACGGACCAGTAATTGCGTTTTGCGGAATCGCCCGGCCGCATCAGTTCTTTCAAGGGCTGGAATCGGGCGGAGCGCACGTGGCCGCGCAGTTCGCCTTCCA
>Ga0302278_10000597_pt1 | contig 45991 bp, 38 predicted proteins | sample III_Bog_N3_2_FD_194543 | JGI IMG/M metagenome (GOLD analysis project Ga0302278, IMG submission 194543) | Peat permafrost microbial communities from Stordalen Mire near Abisko, Sweden - III_Bog_N3_2 | ecosystem: Environmental > Terrestrial > Soil > Wetlands > Peat | place: Sweden: Abisko...
CTTCCGATCTGCCGCGCAAAGTGCCTGACGTCAACCCGGTTGCAATGTCGCAGCAGTCTGTCGACCGCGGCGAAACCATCTTCCAGGCGCGCTGCATCGGCTGCCACGGCAAGAAGGCTGACGGCCACGGGCCAAATTCGCCCGACATTTCTCCGCGTCCTCGCAATCTTCGCAACTTCGCATTCATGAACAGCGCCTCCGACCATCGGCTTTTCGAATCCATTAACTATGGCGTGGAAGGCACAGCAATGCCTTCCTGGCTGGACTATGGGCTTCAGCAAAACGATGTCGGCGACATCGTCAATTACATCCGCAGCATGAACAAAGCAGCCAAATAGGAAACAAACACGGGAAGTGAACCAGGCAGTGGAAGTCATTCCAGGAGGCTTTAATGGCAACTCAACCTGCAATTCGGCAAGGAAGTAGCTCGGCCGCTGGCCTTGCCGTACAGGACATTCACGAGGACACAACCGTGAAGTGGTTCCTGCTCGGAGCAGTATGTTACTTCGCAGTCGTAGGCATTATCGCGCTCATCATTGCGGCGAAATTTGTGTGGCCGCAGTTTCTGGGCTCCATCTCTTATTTCACTTACGGCCGCATGAGGCCGCTGCATGTCAACGGCATGTTGTTCGGCTGGCTCCTTGCTGCTGACATGGGCCTGGCCTATTACCTGGTGCCGCGACTGTGCGGCGTCAAGTTGTGGAGCGAGAAGCTGGGAGTCGCAACGTCGATTCTCTGGAACGTCATCATCCTCAGTGCAATCGTTACGCTTCTCGGCGGCTACCAAAAGGGCCTGGAGTATGCTGACCTGCCCACTCCGGTTGCGGTCCTCGTTGTCATCGCATGGATCATGTTTGGCACGAACATTTTCATGACCATCCTGAATCGGAAGTACGAGCAGATGTACGTCTCTACCTGGTACCTCATGGGCACCATCCTGTGGACGGCCTTCGTCTATCTCACCGGAAACTTCGCCACGCTGCTGCCTGGCGTCACCGGCGTCAATCAGGCCAACCTCAACTGGATGTACACCCACAACGCCGTCGGTCTCATCTTTACTCCTGCCGGACTCGCTGTCGCCTACTACTTCATTCCGCGCGCATCGAACTCCCCGCTTTACAGCCACAAGCTCTCCATGATCGGCTTTTGGTCGCTGGCCTTTGTCTACGTTTGGACGGGCGCGCACCACATGCTTCACGGCCCTATCTCGGAGTGGTTGCAAACCATCGCAATCGTCTTCTCGGTCATGCTCCTCATTCCGGTATGGGCGGTGGTCTACAACTTCATCGCAACCATGAAGGGCCAGTGGCATCAACTGGGCGACAACGTCTCGCTCAAGTTTCTAATGTCGGGAACCATCTTCTATCTGCTCACCTGCTTCCAGGGGCCCATGCACAGCCTGCGCTCGGTGAATGCGATTGTTTCGAAGACAGATTGGATACCGGGCCATGCGCACATGGCCGTGCTGGGAACCTTCTCGTTCATGGCGATGGCCGGCGTCTACTACGTCACCCCGCGGATCTTCCACACCAAACTGCACTCTGAGACTCTCGCCAACTGGAGCTTCTGGCTCTTCCTCATCGGCGGCCTCGGAATGTTTACCGCGCTGTGGCTGGGCGGCTTCTGGCAGGGATGGCAGTGGAACAACCCGTCCATCCCGTTTATTGACACCGTGGTTGCGCTCGAACCTGTTTGGATGGTTCGCTTCCTTTCCGGCATCATCATCTTCTCGGGAATCGTCCTGTTTATGTTCAACATTCTGTCTACCGCCATCGACGGCGGCAAATCTTCGGCGGCAGTGCCGGCCCGGTCGTAGGAGAAGGGAGATATCATGCTAGACAAAACCGACAAGAACGCAATGGGGTTTATAGCAGCGGCCCTTGGCCTCTTCTTCATCGGCGGACTGCTCACCACCGTCGAGCCGCCATTGCTCGACAAGAGCTGGAACAAGCCCTTTGAGAATCACGATCCCACAAAGGGTCCCACCGGCAAATTGGTTGCTTATACCGACCAGGAGATGCGCGGCTATCGCATTTACATCCGTGAGGGCTGCAAATACTGCCATACGCAGCAGACCCGGACGCTGCTCAGCGACGTGAAGCGCTCGGGATGGAAAGGTGTTGATTCGCCCGTTTCAACTCCCGACGAGTTCGTTAACGACTGGCGCCAGACCTTCGGCACCAAACGCACTGGACCTGATCTTTCGCGCGTTGGTGGCAAGTACAACAAGCAGTGGCACAAGGCGCACTTCAACAATCCGCGCGACCTCGTGCCCGGCTCCATCATGCCTCCTTTTCCGTGGATCGCCAACAATCCCCAGGAGCTGGACGACCTGGTGGCTTACCTGCAGACCCGTGGCCGTGCCAAGGACTGGCGGCCGGATAACGACTACGAAAAGTAGAAGCGAGGAACCATGAACGACTACACGTATCCCACGATTTACTTCTCGTACTTCCTGTTCGCGCTGCTCGCTGGCGGAGCCGTGTACTTCTTTGTTCGCTCCGTCAAGGCCGGTTACCTGGGCCCTAACAGCGAGGAGCCCAAGTACCGCATGCTCCGCGACGAATGTAACAACGACCCTGATGAACCTGCCGGCGAAAAAGGGCCGGGGAGGCCATGATGAACACTGAACCCAACAAGCCCGAACTGAAGGAGTATTCCGACGGCTGGATTACTGAGCGCAAAGATTCTGAGATTCCAGGATTTCTCAAGCTCGCTTATCCAATCATCATCCTGGCAATGGTCGTGTACCTCTTCCTATTTATGAATGGCGAAGTCAACCATTCCACCCGCGGCATCTTCGTACAGCAACTCAACGCAGTGACGGGAAGCGCGAACACCTTCATGTACATCGTTGGGGCCATGATTGTGGTCTATGCAGTCATTCTGCTCGCCTTTGTCTTTGGCAAGCAAAAACACGAGGAATAACAAGCAAATCATGGCGCCAGCAAACGGGCATTTCGACATGATCGGCGGGGCAGGCTACTGGATGCAGATGGTCAAGTGCCAGGATGCCTGCCCGGTAAACACCGATGCGTGCGGCTACGTGAACGCGATAGCCGAAGGCCGCGACCAGGACGCTTATCGTATTGCGCGTGCCACCAACCCCTTCGCTTCAATCTGCGGGCGGGTTTGTGGTGCGCCGTGCGAAGCGAACTGCCGCCGCGGTAGCCTCGACGAGCCCGTTTCCATTCGCGCTCTCAAGCGATTTGTGACCTCTCAGTACGGCCCGGAGACTGGCGATTTCACTCACTATCGCGCCGGCGCAAATCTTGAAATGCTGTCGCCCAATCGCGGCAGCTTCGAGAAGATCGCGGTAATCGGCGCGGGCGTCGCCGGCATGACTGTAGCGAACGACCTTACTCTTCTCGGCTACAAGGTCACGGTTTTTGAAGCTTCAGCCAAGCCCGGAGGTATGTTGACAGCCGGCGTGCCTGTCTTCCGTTTGCCACGCGAGTTGGTCATGGCAGAAATCGATGCCATTCTCTCTCTCGGCGTCGAACTCAAATGCAACCAGCGCCTCGGTCGCGACTTCACCATCCAGCAGTTGCGCGATCAGGGGTACAAGGCAGTCTTTCTCGGAGTCGGCTTGCCGAAGGGCCGCAAGTTGGATCTGCCCGGATCGAATCTCGATGGTGTCTACGACGGCATGGACTTTCTACGCGCCTTCAACGACGGCACGCCGCTTCCTGTCGGAAACAAGATCGTCGTCATCGGCGGCGGTAACGTGGCCTACGACGTTGCCCGCTCCGCGGTCCGACCACTCGATGCCATGGAAACGGAAGAACACACCGCGGATACGGCCCGCGGGGAGTCGGTTGCGTACGACGTTGCCCGCTCAGCGATGCGCCTCAGCGGCAAGCGCGAAGTGCACGTGGTCTGCCTCGAGGGCCGCCATGAGATGCCAGCCGATGAGGTCGAGGTGAATGAAGGCTCTGAAGAAGGACTGGTCCTCCATAACTCGCGCGGGCCTCGTGAGATCGTGGGCGAAAACGGGAATGTTGCCGGCCTGCGCACGGTCGAGTGCACCGCCGTTTTCGACGCCAACCATCGCTTCAGCCCGACATTCAACGAATCCAATGTCGATACCATCGAAGCCGATACCATCATTTTCTCCATTGGCCAGTCCTCTGATCTATCGTTCCTGCAGCCTGGCGACGGGGTAGAGTCGGTACGCGGCTTAATCAAGGTCGACCCCGAAACCTACCAGACCACAGCGCCAGACGTATTTGCCTGCGGCGACATCGCGCACGGCCCGCGCTTGTTCATCCATGCCATTCGCTCCGCACAGATTGCGGCACGCTCCATGCACGACTTCCTGCGCGGCACCAACACGCAGATCGCTGTTCAGTCCGCGTGGGAGACTGCGGCCTACACCATGCGACAAGGCTGGGATCAGCTTCGTCGTCATCATCCGCCAGTCGTTGCAGCCAGCGAGCGCGCCGTTTCGCTTCGCATTGTCGAAGAGAACTATCCCGATGCCGAAGCTCGTACCCAGGCCTCGCGCTGCCTCCGCTGCAATGTAAATACTGTCTTTGACACCGGCATGTGCGTGGCCTGTACCGGCTGCGTTGACGTCTGCCCCGAGAGCCTTATCAAACTCATCGGAGTTGCCGACTTATGCAAGACGCAGGAAGGGCTCGATTGGGCCGCCGGTCTCGCCGGGGTTCCACCCGCCGAGCTCGCCAAGTTTGATAAATCCCATCTCGACGCCTTGGGCGGGGTCATGGTCAAGGACGAATCCACATGCATTCGCTGCGGACTCTGTGCGGTCCGCTGCCCGTCGCACGCAATCACTATGCAGCGATTCGTATTCAAGCGCCAGTGTGTTTCGGTCCCGGGCCTGAATCCAAAATTGAAGCGCACCCAGCCAGCCGGGAGCGCATAGAAAACCTATGACACCGGCATTCAATCCCGCGGACTTTTACCTTGTACTGGTCTTTGGATTTGTCAGCAGCCTGCACTGCATACAGATGTGCGGGCCTGTCGTGCTTACCTACAGCGTCGCCGCGAACACAGGTCTGCAGCACCGTTCGCTGTTGGGATTGCATCTTGCTTACAACGCGGGCCGCACCATCACCTATATCTTGCTTGGTGCGGTTGCCGGACTTGCCGGCGGCGCCATGGGCTGGGTTGGCCGCCTTGCGGGATTCGAAAACGCGGCTGCAATTATCGCCGGCGCCGCCATGGTTGTTACAGCTCTTGTAATGTTTGGCCTGGCCAGAAGTTTTAAGGGATGGGGAGGGTTCGCAATGCCAGGCAGACTCCTGCGCCCAGTGGGCAGACTCATCTCTTCACCATCCTCTCAAGCCAAGTTTGCGCTTGGCCTGCTGATGGGATTCCTGCCCTGCGGCCTGATTTATGCTGCGCTCATGAAAGCGGTCGGCATGGCAACGCCGCTTGGCGGCGCACTCACCATGCTCGCCTTTGGCATGGGCACCAGCGTCGCACTCGTCGTTGTCGGTCTCGGCTCGTCGGCAGCCACCCGTAGGATCGCCCGCTGGGGTACCACAATTTCTGCAATCACGGTCCTGGTCATGGGTGCAATCCTGATTGCCAGGGGCGCATTGGCCGGCCCCTTCATGATGCATTGCCATATGGGCCAAAGGTCGATCTGATTGGTGGTTGTTCACGTGCTGACTCACGCAAGCAAGCCGCATCAAGCTCCGGGCAAAGTCACAATCCCGGGTTCGCGTTATCACCGTGTACGCAAGACGGTGCAGACAATTTGCGTTCTAATATTCATCCTGCTACCGCTCTTTGACATCATGCGCGTCGACATTCCGCGCCAGCGCTTCTACTTCTTCGGCGTAGAGCTTTGGATCAGCGAATTTGCCATCCTCTTTCTCACTATGATGTTTTTATGGATACTGATCGCCGCAATGGCGATGATCTACGGCCGGTTCTGGTGCGGCTATCTCTGCCCGCAGATGATCTTCAGCGAGGCCGCCAACACAACCGAGAACTGGATCACCAAGCGCGTCAATCGCACTTGTTCAAGATCATCGGATAAGACCCGCTGGTGGATCTCCAAAGCTGTCGTGTACATCTTCGGAATCCCCCCTTCGATGTTCTTCGCCTTTGTCTTCGTCTCTTATTTTGTTCCACCCCTGGATCTCTTCCATCGATTGATGAGCTTTGACATTCGTACCGCGGGCGGCATCCTCGGTGCTGCAGTTACGGCCGTCACCTTCTTTGACTTTGCTTTCCTTCGCCAGCGATTCTGCACCGCTATCTGCCCCTATGGCTACCTCCAAAACATGCTTGCCGACAAGCACACGCTGCTGGTTCACTTTCACGATCCCCAGCACATGTGCATCAACTGCGCCAAATGTGTCCGCGCTTGCCCTATGGGCATCGACATCCGCAAGTCCTCGCATCAGCTCGAGTGCACCCACTGCGCCGAATGCGTCGATGCTTGTTCCAGCATCCTCGGCAAAATGAACCGGCAGACTGTCATTCAATATGGATGGGGGGATGATTCAAGCAATTTCGTCGAAGAGCAAAAGTGGTATCGCCGCATCGGCCTTCGCGACGGCAAGCGCATCGTCATCCTCGTCCTTCTCCTGATCTACGCCACCGGTCTCGCCATTGCCATTGGCCTGCGCAAGCCTGTCCTCGTGCGCATCTTCCCCAACCGCAGCGAACTTTACACCGTTGCTGCCGATGGCCAGATTCACAACCACTTCCGCTTGCTCGCCTCCAATCGCGGCCACCAGCAAGCTACCGTCACACTTTCCGTTTCGGGGCTGCCTTCTGCCACCATCACTGGCCTTGACCAATACGTCGTTCTTACCCCCGGCGGAAGCATTGAGCATCAGTTCGATATTGCATCGCCCGTTTCTGGCGCCCGCCTCGGCATTAACCACATCACGATTCATGCCCAGGTAACACCGGCACAAGCCCCACTCAGTTTCGACGAGAACTTCATCGCGCCCTTCGAGGCTCCAGCCAAGCCTTGACCCCATTGAGGATTCCATCATGAACAACGGAGTAGCCATGCCAACTTCCCCCAACCCCGCTGAACCAATCGAAGAGCGCAGCCCGATTACGCCGCTGGGCGTTGTCCTTGCGCTCATCTTTATCTTCTTCTGCGGAATTCTCATTTTTGCCTACATTGAAACCAAACGCATCAATCCGGTAATGCTTGACCAACAGGGCCGCCCGCTTGAGTCGCAGTCACAGCCCGCACAGCCGTCGCCACCAGACGGGAAGGCACAACAGTCGGCTCAGTCCTCCTCGGCTCACTAGTCATGTCTACCGGAGGTCCATGCGGCCTTTGTGAACTGCCTTGCGGGCGCGGCGCACTTACGCGGGAGTTCGATAGCCGCTCAGTTGGTTTTTGTTGCATGGGTTGCGCAAACGTCTACGCCATACTGCTTGAGAGCGGTGTGCTCGCCAGCGGGCAGAACATTCGCGAGACTGAGGTCTATCGTCGCAGTCTCGAGCTTGGCCTAATTTCGAATCCAGGGGTCGATAGTCCTCGTGCGACCACATCGCCAGTTGCTCCCATCGATCCGAATGCTCCAACCCAGGAAGCGCTCTACCAGATCGGCGGAATGTGGTGCTCGGCATGTGGCTGGTTGATTGAGCACGCCATCAAGCAGTTGCCCGGCATCGTCAGTGCCGACGTCTTTTTTGCCTCTGATCTGGCCAAGGTCAAATACTCACCCCTGCTGCTGCCGCCCGATCGCATTCCAGCTCGGATTCAAGAGCTTGGTTATCGCGCCACGGAATATGGCCAGGAAGCCAATCAATCGAAATCCGATCTGCGTGATCTGTTAACACGCACAGGCGTCGCGGCATTTCTTTGGGCCAACATCATGGCCTTCAGCGTCATTCTCTATGTAGGCTACTTCGAGAAAATCTCTGCTGACGCTAGCCGTATTTTGCCCTTCGTCCTTTGGGCGTTAGCCACGCCGCTTGTCTTCTATTCCGCATGGCCCATTCTCCGTTCTGCCGGGGTGGGTCTCCGCAGTCTGCAGGCCCGCATGGAGACACTGCTAGCCCTCGGCATACTCACCGCGTACGCGCTCTCTGTCGCCCAAACACTGCGTGGTCAGACACACGTCTACTTTGATACGGATGCCGCAATCGTCACCCTGGTCCTTACCGGCAAACTCATTGAGCGTGCAGCCAAAGACCGCGCCGCTCGCTCCATCTCCATGCTCTACCGCGAGATGCCGAAAAAAGCGCGAGTCGAAATCGCCTCTGGTGAGCGCTTTGTCTCAATTGACGCGCTCGAGCCCGGCGTCATCTTCGTCGTCAAGGCTGGTGAGCGGGTCCCTGCTGACGGCATCATCGTCACGGGCAAAACTCATACCGACGAGTCGCTGCTGACTGGCGAATCGGCTCCGCGCGCAAAAGTTGAAGGCGATACCGTGGTCTCCGGCAGCCTCAACGCCGGAAGCGTAATTCGTGTTCGCGCCCTGCGCAAAGGCGAGGACAGCGCGCTGGCACACATCATTCGTCTCGTCGAGAACGCGCTATCCAGCCGCGCGCCAATCGAGCGCACAGTCGACCAGATCTCGCGCATCTTCGTTCCCGCGGTTGTCGTGCTTGCGCTTGCCGACTTCGTCTTTCTCGTCGCAACACACCATGGCGTAGGCCCCGCTATGCTGCGTGCCACTGCAATCCTGGTCATCGCTTGCCCTTGCGCTCTTGGCCTGGCCACTCCTCTCGCTATCACAGCCGCAGTTGGAGCTGCATCCCAGTCTGGACTCCTCATTGCCGACAGCCGCGTGCTTGAAACTATGAACAACGTGGACACGCTCGTCCTCGACAAGACAGGCACCGTCACGTTTGGCGATTTCCGGCTGCTCGACATTGCCTTCTTCAACTCGGGCCGCGAATTCTCGAGCTCGGATCCCTCCGCTTCTTTGGATGAGTACCTTCCGCTCCTCGCTGGAGTCGAGATATATTCCGAGCACCTCCTCGGCCGCGCGGTCGTGCAATATGCCCGCGATCTAGGCGTCCGCCCCGCCATCGTCAGTTCCGTTGAAATTCGAAAGGGCCAGGGCATCGTCGCCGAGCACAACGGCCAAACCATCTTCATCGGCAATCGCGCTTTGGCCGAGGACCAGAACTGCGCCATCAGCGCCGATGCTGAGGCGGCCATTGACCGCTGGCAAACGCAGGGACGCACCGTTGCGCTCTTTGGAATCAGAGGCACGCTACGGGCCGCTCTCGCATTCGGCGATCAACTCAAGCCCGACGCGATCGCAATGGTGCAAAGCATGGTCCGGCGCGGCATCCAGGTGAAGCTCGTTTCCGGAGATGCCTGGCCCACGACTGAGTGGACTGCGCGACAGATCGAAATCGCCGACTTCACGGCCGAGGCCACTCCAGATGGAAAGGCAAAGATCATTCAGCAACTACAGTCCGCGGGCCACCGGGTCGCCATCATTGGCGATGGCGTCAACGACGCGCCTGCCCTGGCTCAGGCAGATCTCGGTATCGCCCTCGGCACGGGCGCTGACATCGCCATCAGCGCCGCTCCTGTCGTGCTGGTTTCAGGCGCACTCGCAAAGGTGGATGAAGCCTTCCGCCTCGCCGCCAGCACTAGGCACATCGTGCGGCAAAACCTTTTCTGGGCATTCTTTTACAACATTGCCGGCATCTCGCTGGCAATCTCAGGAGTCCTCACACCCATATTCGCCGCCGCCGCCATGCTCCTCTCCAGCATCTCCGTTGTTGCAAATTCGATGCGGCTCAGCCGACGACCCTAAAGGCGCATGGCCAGCGACAGCCGAATTATCGCGGCTACCGCGGCAAAGTGCATATTCCTGGCTGTGAGGGTCAATCCCGTTTTAATTATCAATAACTTATGCTGGTCGGGGCGGAGGGATTCGAACCCCCGACCCTCTGCTCCCAAAGCAGATGCGCTACCAGGCTGCGCTACGCCCCGACTTGCTCCTCCGATTGTATCGTGAATCGGATTAGAACTGCGCCTGCAGCGAATGGCTGAAAAGCCATGCGATCAACCAGACGACTAGAACAACGGGGATGGCAAAGATGAGCCCCAGGCCGCCGGCAAGGATGCCCAGAAAAGCCCAATCGCGCCAGGTGTGACGGCGCGGTTCGCCAAGGTGGCGCGTGAGCAACTTGTAGTTGCGCCGGTTCACCTTCCAGGCTATGTCGAAAATATCGCCGAAGATTGGAATGGTGCCCACCAGCACCCCTATCCCGAGATTGGCTGCCATTCGAATCAGTGTGATGTATGGTACGCCGCGAATCCACGCCGCCAGGGGGATGACAAGCGAGAGGAGTCCGGCCAGAACATCGCCGACGCCGGGAACGAGGCCGATTATGCCGTCGATGCCGAAGCGCAAGTTCGTGCCAGGGACGCGGAATGCCTCATCGAGGAGGACTTCGAGTGATTGGAGCGTGGAATCGCGGAATATCCAGGTGCCCCGATTCCAGCGGCCCGGCCCTTGAATGACGCCCTGCGCCGAAATCGTGCGTGCTTCGTCCGTCTGTGCAGCGTCAACCGTCGCATCACTTCCTTGTGTGTCCTGCGTGGTCGAGATGCCGTTTTGGACTGCGGCGCGTGGGACGATTGGATCCGATTGCGGCATGGGTGGCTCTTCCTGGGGACAGGGCTAGCACCACGGGCCCAACCATGGCTTGGCGAGGCTCAATCGATGCTACAATCTGTAGGGTACATGGCGGCTATAGTTCAGCGGCAGAACGCCTGACTGTGGCTCAGGATGTCGTGGGTTCGATCCCCACTAGCCGCCCCAATCGACACCCAGCGGATCCCCTCCTTTGTCGAGTCCAAGTGCCTGATAATCATAGTGTTAACGATAACCGCGGGATGATTGCATCTAGCCCGTTAGGGGGCCAGGTGCGTTCGGCCGCATGGCTCCGCCCATTCGAGCCGCAACGGTGGCTTGCCAATGGGCATCTACAGACCATTGTTGGAAATTTCTATCCCCGCCCGCCGTTCCAGGTCCCTGCCGAGACGGAAACGGTGCTGGTGGACGCGGCGGATGGGAGCCGTGTGCTTTGCCATTCCAACTGGCAGCCAGAGGCGCTGCGTTCGAGCCGGCTGACCGTGATTCTTGTGCATGGCCTCGAGGGCTCGTCGGACTCGGGCTATATGCGGGGGATTGCCGCGCGTGCCTGGGATGCGGGGTGGAACGTTGTGCGGATGAACATGCGCAACTGCGGCGAGACGGAGCACTTGACTCCTACGCTCTATCACTCTGGGTTATCGAATGACGTGCAAGCCGTGGTGGACCACTTCGCCAACCGAGAGAGACTGGGGCGGGTTGCCCTGGTGGGCTACTCCATGGGCGGCAACCTCGCGCTCAAGCTGGCAGGCGAGTTGGGCGAGAAGGCGCAACTCACTGCGGTGGCCACGGTTTGCCCTGCGATCGATCTGGCCGCGGGGAGCGATGCGCTGCACGAGCCAAAGAACAGGCTCTATGAGATGAGGTTTCTTCGCGGCCTGATGCGGCGTTTTCAGCGCAAGGCGGCTCTCTTTCCAGCAATATATGGAGACCCAGCGGCGGTCGGACGGGTTGGATCACTGCGAGACTTCGACCAGAAGATCGTGGCGCGCTTTTGCGGATTTCGCGATGCGGACGACTACTACTATCGCGCGGCGAGTGCGCGCGTTGTGGATCGCATTGCCGTGCCGGCGCTTGTCCTCGTTGCTGCGGACGATCCGTTCATTCGGCTCTTCCCCGACACTCGCCAGAAGATCGTTGCGAATCCGTGGATTGATTTTGTCGTGACTCCGCACGGAGGGCACTGCGCGTATCTGTCGCGCGATCGCGGCGAAGAGATTCACTGGGCGGAAGCAACGGTGATCCGATGGTTGCAGGCCCTGGCAGGGGAGTCGCGTGGAAGCTGACTGGGAGTTCGAGATTGGCGGAGAGGCGCCCGTGATCGAGGCGTGGTGGCCGGGCTTTATCGATCTGCGCCGTGAACTTGCAAGCATCGTCGCCATCCCTGAAGCAATGGAGCTTCCAACACTCGGAAACGTACTCGTCCGCCTCAACGCCCCACATGCGGCGTTGTGGACCAGCAAATGCGGCTTGTGGACAAGCAACGACGCTGAGCAGTTCGATGCGGATGAATTCGATGCCCCGCCCGGGGGCACGGCCTGCACTCATGGGTGCTATATAGATCTGCTGCCGAGGGATGAGCAGCAATGGCAATCCGCAGACGTTATAGAAGCCGCCTGCACGTCCTGGTGTGCGCGCTATCGCGCCCTGCCGCTGCGCTCGTGCCGCGCTGACCTCATCATCCGACGTGCCTTCACGCCTCCCGAGCGCATGCACCTCGCCGTGACTGCCTACCTGACCGGTAGCGGATCCACGGCGGCCGAAGCGCTGGCTGTGCTTGAAGCTGCCCTTCCTCGCTTTGCCGATGTCCTCTGCGTGGAATCGACGCTACAATAATGGAGGACCGGGCGAGTAGCTCAATTGGATAGAGCACCGGCCTTCTAAGCCGGGGGTTGTGGGTTCAAGCCCCGCCTCGCCCACCATTTAGAATCAATAATTTATGCGTAGCCTTCTCTGATCGTGTTGTTCTGGTTTGGCGGAATTTGGGAAGAGTCTGCCTGGTCTTTGCCCTGCCGTGCCCTGCATCTTCAGCGTCAGTTGATTTCAGAGAAACTGTCGATATCCCCGGCGAACGTTCCCAGCGACGAATCCGCTCCGGTCCCTTCCAGGCAGAATACGGGCGAATCTGCCCGCAAACGTGAAGGGAGTTCGAGCCTCTTATCTAAGTCGTTGATTATAGATATTTTATGGCGGAGAGCGAGGGATTCGAACCCCCGATACCCTCTCGGGTACGTCGGTTTTCAAGACCGATGCCATCAACCACTCGGCCAGCTCTCCGCAGCGGGAATGCCGATGACTGGAACCAGTTTACCGTAAGTACGGTGATGTCGACGCGTCGGGGCGGCGCTCGCTCCGGAGGACCGAACAGAATGCCAAGTCACTCGCGGTCCTTGGGGCGGAGTTCTCAAGCCAGCCACTTGAGCGGTGCCTTGATGTGGGATTTGGACTTGCCTCGAGGGAACATTGTTTGTGCTGGTGGCACTATGATGGATTTCGGCAAAAACTGCCGCACCGATCAACCTGCAAAGTGAAAAGCTGGAGCGGAGAGAAGCTATGAAGAACTTGACGAGGATTGCCTGCTTGCTCGTGGCGGTTTCAACACTGCTGCCAGCTCAGACACGTTTTGTACACGCTGCGGGAAAAGACCTGGTCACGCCGGATGGCCACCAATTGCTCTTGCGGGGGACGAGCCTTGGCAACTGGCTGGAGCCGGAAGGTTACATGTTTGGCTTCAAGGGAGGACCGGAATCTCCGCGCGAGATCGAAGGGTTCTTCAACGAGTTGGTCGGCCCCGAGGCATCCGCTGAGTTCTGGCGCGCCTACCGCGATGCGTACGTGACGGAGGACGACATTCGCTTTCTGCGCGACACGGGGGCGAACTCCATCCGCATTCCACTCCACTACAAGTTCTTCACGCCGGGAAATGAGGAGGGCTTTGCGCTGCTTGATCGTGTGGTCGGTTGGGCGGCCAGGTATCACCTCTACGTGATTCTCGATATGCACTGCGCGCCGGGAGGCCAGACAGGCACCAATATCGACGACAGTTGGAGCTACCCATGGCTTTATGATTCGCCTGAAGCGCAGAGTCAGCTTATCGGCATCTGGAAGCGGATCGCAGAGCATTACCGCAATAACCCGACGGTGCTCGGCTACGACCTTCTCAATGAGCCGATCCCCCACTTCCCAGAGTTGAAGAAATACAACACCGCGCTGGAGCCGATTTATCGGCGTGTGACTGCGGCAATCCGGCAAGTGGATTCGAACCATGTGATCATTCTGGGCGGAGCGCAGTGGGACACGAACTTCGACGTCTTCGGGCCACCCTTTGACTCGAATGTCATGTACACCTTTCACAAGTACTGGATGCCGCCCAATCGGGAGGCAATTCAGCCGTACCTGGACTTCCGGGACCGCTACAAGGTGCCGATCTGGCTGGGTGAATCCGGCGAGAACAACGATGGCTGGGTGCGGGATTTCCGCACCGTGCTTGAGAAGGACAACATAGGTTGGACGTTCTGGCCCTATAAGAAGATGGCCGCGGGGTCAGCGTTCGTAAGTTGGCAGAAGCCTGCCAACTGGGATGAGATCGTTGCGTTCGCCACGACTACTGGGCGTACAGGCGACGCTGAAAAGCAGATTGCTGCTCGTCCTTCAGAGGAACACATTAAGGCTGCCATGCACGATCTGCTTGAGAATGTGCGCCTGGAGCATTGCCGCGTCAATTCCGGGTACATCGAAGCGCTGGGCTTGAAGACGCCGGCCAGGTAGTCCCACTTCAGCCCTCCATGGACTTGTAAGTTTGCCCTGGGCGCATGTTCATGACTCACGTCAGAGCCGGCGCCGCCACGATTGTTATTGCGCCACGGCTGGTGTGGCAGCAGCCTTGGGACGCTCGTACACAGTCATTCCAGGCAGTGCGGCATCAGCTCCCGCGGTCCATCCGGTAAGGTAATCCTGAAGGACACGAGACTGCCGCAGGCCCTCGGGAACAACAACGCGTTGCGGGTTCGCGGGGATGGCTGATACAAACTGCGCGGCGCTGATGGGCCGGCCTCCGTCCTCGCGGTCGACCAGCATCGTATCTGCATGGTAGAAGCGTTTTTCGCTATAGAAGATGGCGAGGGGAGCGTCTGCAAAGTAGGTGGTTTCGTGAGGTTGACGCTCGTATTGCTCCACGACTGCTTCGTAGTTAGGCGACTGGCGGAGCATAAACATGGTGGAGTGAACTCTCTCGAAGACGCCTGGAATGCTGTACGCAATCATCAGGCCAGCGATCAGTTTGGCGGCCAGCCGGTGAGATGGCACAGCATCGTTGCTCATGAACTGAAGCAGTGCAAGGCCGGTGCCAACAAAGAAGAAGAAAGAGAAGATCGCCGCGTGATTCTCTGCGCCGCCGATCGTCATGCGTGCCTTGATCGTCAGGGGTGCGAGCAACAAACCGACGAGCGGGAAAACAAGCCAGCGGTGTTCCGACAAGAGCGCGCGGACACCCCTGGCCGAGCCTTTGCGGCAGAGCCAGAGGAACGCGAATGTAATCATTCCGAGTGCGCAGGGTAGCACTGCATACAGCGAGTCCTTGATGACTGACTCGAAGACTGAGAAGCCTGCTCCTCTGCCGGGCCGGTGTGTGGCGAGCGTGACGGTGTTGAACAGGAAATCGCGTGCCGGGCGGAAGAGCACAAAGCAGAGGACGGCAAATGCGATACCGCTGCCGATGAGGTAGAGAACGTAACGCAGCGTGGTGCGCAGGCCGTCGGCGACGAGGACAAAAAGGCAGAGCGCCACGACAAGCGACACCATGGTCTGCTTCGCCCCGACCGAAAGGGTTGCGCAAAGTGCAGAGAGGAGCAGCCGTCGCCATCCGATCGGACTGCGCGTGGAACAGAGAAGCCCCGCGGCAAGAGTTGCCAGGCCGACGGCAGCCGCATCGGTGTGAACAATCATGAACTTTGTTGGGCTGCCGCCGCCGGTGAGGATTAGAAACCCGGAAGCGGTGAGTGCAAACAGTGCCGTATGCAGGCTCCTGGACCGAACAAATCCGGGGAAACAAAAGAGCCAGAAGAGCGGAACCAGCACGAGCGCAACGGCGATGACGCACGCCACAAAGATTGCTGAGGTTGCGGATGGCGCGAGGATTGCCGGGCCGAAAAGCAGATGACTGACAGGCAAGTGGAGAGTGCCAAGTATGGGGCCGGTTGTGTCGGCGCTCGGATAAAGCTTGAAGCCGTAAAAGATGGCAAAGGTGCGGGCCAGGCGTACATCGCTCCAAAGGTCGAGTGGCTGAGCCTTGACCATGACGAAGAGTGCTATGCAACTGAGCGTACCCAGCGCAGGCAGGGCAGCGATAATCAGCCGGTCGATTGGATCGAAGTTGCGGTATCTGATTACGAGAAACAATCCGGCGAGCACGGCAAGCAATAGGAGAGCGCCAAAGAGAATGGTCATTGTCGAGCCTTGTTCCAGGCCTTTCTCAATCGGATTAACTGCTTGACGTAGTCGAGCGACCGGGCGCCGGTAGCCTTGCTTGCGCCACGCTCTCGCTCCCGCATCTGGTAAGGGAACTCGGCGATGGTGCGAACCCTGCCGCGGACAAGGATTTCAATCAGGCTCTTGTAGCCGAGGGGATTCAGTTCTACGTTCACGATCGCCTGGCGGCGAAACATGTAACAGCCACTGAGCGGGTCGGTGGTTCGATTATAGACCTGGGGAAGAATGATCTGGCCGATCAGGCTGGCGCCGCGCGAGAGGATCCTTCTGTAGATCGACCAGTTGCCCACGCCGCCACCCTTGCAATAGCGACTGGCGACGACTAGGTCGTTTGTCTGGATCGACTGCCAAAGCCCGGCGATCAGCGCAGGCGGGTGCTGGAAGTCCGCATTGATAGTTGACAGCACTTGCCCCCGCGAAAGCTGCCAGCCGCGGATCACGGCAGTGGAAAGTTCGCGCTTGTTCAAGCGCTTCACCAACCGCACCTGGGGGCGAGAGGCGGCGACTGCGGCGGCAACATCGAGCGTGCCGTCGGGGCTGTCATCGTCCATCACTACGATCTCGTATGCGCCGGGGAGAACTGGATCGAGCGAATCGCAAAGCGCTTCAAGAAACAGGCCGATGTTCTCCGACTCCTTGAATGTGGGCACGACCACTGAAAGTGCGATCGAATCGTCGGATGCTGGGATGATGAGCGGGCCGTCAGGCGCAATGGTGATCGAGGCCTGATTCACGCATGGACTCCCATAAGTTTCGGCGCGAAGACCGAATTACTGGCGAGATCGAGGATGGGAAGTCCGCTGGCAAGAATTCTGTTCATGGTTTCAGCAGGTGCGGCCTGCGTAAGCGCGATGGCATCAATCGTGGTGAGCCATGCATCGAGGTTTGGTGAAAGGCGATCCAGAACGCTGTCCGCAATCGCCACCGACGGAGAGTTCTGTTGAACGGCGACGATCGTCGGATCGAAGAGGAGAACCTCCATGCCGCGATTGTTGAGCTCGTTGACGAGTGTGAGCGCGGGGCTCTGGCGAAAGTCGTCTGTGCCGCCCTTGAATGAGATGCCGTAGACGCCGATGCGCTTTTTTCCAAGCTCCGTCACCGCATCAATGGCGCGGCTGAGATGACGATCGTTGCTGGACATGATCGAGGCAAGCAGCGGAAGGTCAAGACCGAGGTCCCCGGCGCAGACATTCAGCGCGCGCGTATCCTTGGGCAGGCAATAGCCGCCGAAAGCAAATCCAGGCCGGAGATAGGCTGCGGAAGCGTTGAGCTTGGTGTCGCTGCGAAGCACCTCCATCACGCGCTGGCCATCGATCTGAAGTGCGCTGCAGAGGTCACCCAGTTCGTTGGCGAAGCAGATCTTGAGCGCGTGAAAAACGTTGCAGGCGTATTTGATGATCTCGGCTTCACGCAATCCAACCACCGTGACTCCGCAGCCCATGGATGTGTAGAGGTCTGCGACAGGTTGGATGTGCCCTGGCGTCTCGCCTCCAACCACGATGATTGATGGCTCCATGAAGTCCTTGACGGAGGAGCCTTCCCGGAGGAACTCGGGATTGGACGCGAGTCCAAGCCCGGAGGAGCGGAGCATGGGACGGATGAGTTGATCGCAGGTACCCGGAGGGACCGTACTGCGAATCACGATGGTGCCGTTAAAGATGCCGTCGCGATGGGCCTGGAGGATGTCGTTGACGAGGTGGACAAGGCCCTGGAGGGCTGGGTCGTTGACTGAGGGAGCCTCAGTGTTGATGCAGACCATTACAACGGAGGATTGAGAAAGCGCGAGCCGCAGATCGCCGGCAGCGGTGAGTTTGCCTGCCTTCACGGCACGCTCAATGATCGGCTGAAGCAGATTCTCGTGGAAGGGCGGGTGGCCGGCTGCGACGGAAGCGACGCGGGCGGCGTTTGAGTCGACGCCCCAAACTTGATGGCCTGTCTCGGCGAGGCAACCGGCCGTAACACACCCAATCCGCCCCAGGCCAATCACAGTAATGCCGCTTTGCATTTCTTCATTTGAATGCATTTGGACTCTTTCGTCAGTTCCGTCTTTCAAATGTGGGGCAGAATATAGGCAATTTAGACGAAACTTTCTCTTCCGGGAGCAGGCTGAAATGAGACTCAGTCTTCAAGGAGTCGAAAACGAGCACCGGTTCAAGGGATTTGGGAGTTGCGAACTCCCGGACCTGTTACCCGAGAGTCGTTCAAGATCAACAAGATGACAATACCAGAATCGGCGTAAATTCGTACACGCGAATCGGGCTCTGAGGGGCATCCGCGGTAACCCCCGCAGTGATCGAAATCGAGGCCAATCGTAGCCAAACAGTGTTACAACATTGAGCAATGGTCAAACGAGGGAAAACAGGCGCTGAACCGCAGCCGGGGCAGCCGATCAGTCTCCGAACGCTGGGAGAATACTTGAACCTTTCCCCGGCGACCATCTCCCTTGTGCTGAATAACGCGCCTGGAGTGCGGTCGATTCCGCAGGATACGCGGGACCGCGTGAAGGATGCTGCGGCGAAGTTCGGCTACCGCCCAAGTTTCTATGCGCGATCCCTGCGCAAACGGCAGAGCTTCTCGGTGGGCGTTCTTGTGCCGGACCTCAACGATCAGTATGCAACGCAGGTCTTGAGCGGCGTGGAAGAGCTGCTGATCGAGGAGGGATACTTCTACCTCACGGCCAGCCATCGGCGCAAACCGGACCTGATTGAAGAGTATCCGCGCCTGTTGCTTGACCGGGCAGTCGAGGGGTTCATCCTTGTGGACACAGTTCTGGAACACAGCATGAATGTTCCGGTGGTGGCGGTTTCAGGGCACAAGGAGATTGAGGGCGTTACCAACGTGGTGCTCGATCAGCGCCGCGCCGCGGAGTTGCTGCTGCGCCACCTTTATCAGCTTGGGCACCGCAAGATCGCATTCATGCGGGGCGGAAGCCACAGCTCCGACGCCGACGAGCGTTGGGCATGTCTTATGGCGGTCGCCAGAGATCTGAAGCTGGAGGTTCCCGCGTCGATGACGGCTGCAATTGAAACGCGCGAGTCCTCGCCGGTAATGGGTGTGGCGCCGGTGACAGAGCTTGTCAATCGAGGCGTTGATTTCACGGCACTCGTTTGCTACAACGACATGTCGGCTTTTGGAGCGATCCGGGCCCTGAAAGATCACGGCTTCGCGGTTCCAGACGATGTTTCAGTGGTGGGTTTTGACGACATTCAGGGCGCGGCTTACCACAACCCAAGCCTTACAACGATTCGTCAGCCACTCCAGAATATGGGCAAGGTAGCTGCGCGGATTTTGCTGCAAAGGATTCGCGGCCAAGCTACGTTTCCCGACTCGGTGCCAATTCTGCCGGAGTTGGTAATTCGCGAGTCGACCTGCCCACCCAGAGCAAAAGGCCGCGGGAAAAAGATCTGAGGAGCAGTCATTGGTTCCCAGTCGATTTCGACCGAGCGGGCCTCACAATCAACCCGGTTGCGATGCAGAAGGACCCAGTGCTCCCCGAGAACAATACCGCAAAAGCGAAGGTCAAATGCAGACTGCGCAGGCAAGATTTCAAATTGCTGGCGGTTCTGGTGTTCCTGGCGGCAGCGGTTTTGCCAACCTTTGCCAGCAAGCCGGTTACGATTGAGCAGCTGCAACAGGCGTTGGCAGCGGCGCGTAACCAACAAGACGCAGATGTAGCCCAGCAGTTGTCTGAACTTGAGCTGACCGAACGGCTTGGTCCCGTCAAACTCGCACAACTGCGCGAAGAGATGCCGGGCGAGAAGGCGATGCAGGCACTCACGGCTCTTGCAGACCGAGCAGAGTTTCTCAATCTCCCGGCAACCGGGATTCCCGCGATACCGCAGCCCACCCCGGTTGAACAGCGGCAGATTATGTCTCTGGTCGTCACCTATGTGACAAAGACCGTTCACGAGTTGCCCAACTTCTTCGCGACCAGGGAGACCACCCGGTTTGAGGACCGGCCGCAGGTTACCTACTCCTATCTGCCCTTGCACTATGTGGGCAGTTCCGCCCGCTCGGTCATCTATCGGGATGGCCAGGAGATGGTGGAAGCAGGGCCGGGTAGGCCCATTAAAGGTGAGGCGAAGGAGCAGGGGCTGGTTTCCTGGGGAGAGTTTGGGCCCATTCTCAGCATAGTTCTCCTCGATGCCGCGCAGAGCAAGCTGGCTTGGAGTCACTGGGAACAGGGCGCAAATGGGCCTGAAGGGGTGTTCAGTTATGAGGTTCCAAGTCAGAGGTCGCACTACCTGGTTCAGTCGCGGGACGGGAGCACCCCCGACGCGTATGAGGGGCCGAGTCAGAGGTCGCGTGCCACTGCCCGGCCGCAGGACCTCGGCGCATACGATGGGACGGATTCGATACACCAGTTTCGGGAGCGGCCGGGTTACCACGGCGAAATGAAGGTCGATCCTGCAACAGGCGCCGTTTTGCGGATCACTGTGGATGCGCAGCTTGCACTGGGCGACCCTCTCACTAGAGCCGCCATTATGGTGGAATATGGCACGGTGGAGATCGGCGGCAAAGCCATAATCTGCCCCACGCGAAGTGTTGCGCTTTCTGAGATGCGCTATGGCCATGTTTCGAATGGAGCGCACTCGGTTCTGGATCATGACCCGCTCCAGACACTGCTCAATGATGTGGAGTTTTCGCAGTACCATCAGTTGCGTACGGAAATGCGGATACTGACCGACGGAGAAGATGGAACACCGGCAGACGTTCCCGGGAATGTCGCACTCCAGCCCCCCGCAACCGTTAGTGCCGAGCCTGCCAAGCCTGCGGAGACCAGCACGCCGCTTGCTGCTGAAGCCAATGCCCCGGTCCCTGCCGCAACCGTGGAGATGCCCGCTCCTGCAGCCGAAACTGAGGCTGGCCTTCCTGCGCCAATTCCCGCGCCTGCTGAGCCTGAGATGAGCGTAGGGGTAGCCGGCAAACTTCCTGATACACCCATAAACTCGTCTGTGCCGCAGCCTGGCTGGTTTGTTCTCAAAGTGACTTCCCGGCTGGTCGATGTCGGGGTAGTTGTTGTGGACAAGAAGGGCAAGCCGGTGACGGGTCTGAAGGCCAAGGACTTTGCCGTCTACGACAATGGGCGGCAACAGGAAGTCAAGTTCTTCAACTCTTATGCGGTGCGTGCCACTTCTGCCGCTGCTCTTTCTTCGGCTTCGGCAGCCCCTGATGGAAGTGCAATTGCCAAGACTCCCACCTACTCCAATCAGCCGGCGAGCGACGCGGCAGGCGCGCCAATCAGCAATCCAGCGCCGACCAAGTCAATTGCTGCAGAGGTCAACACAACCGTGTTGCTCATCGACGAGAGCCACATTGCGTGGAGCGACCTGTCCTATGCTCGAGGGCAGATTCTCAAATTTCTCCTCGCCATGGCTCCGGAGGAAAGAGTTGGTTTGTACACCATCTCCGGCAGCGGGTTTCGCGTGCTCACGGAGATTACTACCGATCATGCGGCAATGATTGCGCGGCTCAAGAAGTGGATGCCAACAGCGCAGTCCGCCGCCAACGGGCAGGAGGATGAGACCCGCAACCGGCAGCAGTTCGAGACGGTGCACAGTGCCGCTGACCTGAACTCTGTGAACGGCAACCAGTGTGATGTTCCAGATTTTCAGTCCCCGATCGATCCGCAACTGCTCAAGGCGGGAAGCAACCCCGGACGAGCCTCGCTGATCATTCTGCTGGGTGTGGCGCGGCATCTCGCGTCAGTGCCGGGACATAAAAGCCTGGTTTGGATCGCCAGCGACAATGTTCTCGTCGACTGGGCCGACCAGGCCGTCGGAGTGGACAAGAACACCACCTCGGTTGACGCGTATGCCCTGCATGCCCAGGAAGCGATGAACGATGCCCATGTTGCGGTCTATCCGCTTGACGTGTCGCAGTTGGAGGCAGGCGGAATCGGCGCGGACACGCAGAACCGCAACGTGGAGCTGGCGCCGGCAGCCAAGGAGATGGGCCCAGCGCCGCCCCGAGAGATGGATGCGGGCCGTGTCAAAGCCTCGATGCTCCAGGATATGCGGCCGATTCAGGGGCCTATCCGGCAGGTTGCGGATGCTACCGGCGGACGGATCATCCGCCGCTCTGGCGACCTGGCCGCGGACCTGGGAAGCATTGTGGAAGATGGTCACGCCACCTACCAGGTCGGGTTCTATCCCGATACACCGGCGGATGGCCAGTATCACACCGTTCTGCTCAAGCTCGTGGACAAGAAAGGCCTCACTGTCCGCGGCCGCTCCGGGTATCTCTACGCCCAGGAGCCGACCACTCTCAAGGAGCGGTTCCGGCAGGCAATCTGGCAGCCCGCGGACGCGGCAGAGATCAGGCTGACTGCGACCGTGGACAAGGAACCGGCTAGCCCATCCGTCAAAATCAATATGGCTGAAACCGATCTGGCCCTTGAGCTGCGGGGCGGGCGATGGATGGACAAGCTGGATATCTTCTTTGTGCAGCGCGACGATGACGGGCTGCATGCCGAACTGGAAGGGCAGACTCTTGGGCTACGGCTCACCCAGGCTACATACGACAAGTTGGTGACAGGGGGCGTTCCATTTGAATATGCGGTCACTCTGAAGCCGGGAACCGGATCGCTGCGGGTGCTCGTTGTAGATGAAAAATCAGGCCGGATGGGGTCGGTTACATTGCCGGGGACTGCTTTGATGCAGCAGTAGCCTGCATTTCTCACAGGTCGCCGAAAATCGTAGCGCCGATCTCCAGATCGGCTGTCCTGGCCTCCCGGCCCTCAGATACCTCACCAGACCTTGAATTCCGTGGCGTCCGACCGTCTGTGAGAAATGCAGGGTAGAGCATGGTCAGCAGGCAGCAAAATGGGGAGCCCGACTAGCTCCCCATTTTGTTTTTGATTTTCGGTTGAAGTGTTACTTGCCCTGCAGTTCGTCCGCGAGAGCGCCTGCGCTGTAAATCTTGCGCAGCGCCTCGATCATTCCGGCAGAGTGCACAGCGACGGCGCGGTTCTTTGTGCCGTCGTAGACGAAGTCGCCAGCCAGGGACTCGATGTCTCCATCGAAAATCAGGCCGACGAGTTCACCGTCTCGGTTGACCACGGGGGAACCAGAGTTGCCGCCGATGATGTCGCCCGTGGTGACAAAGTCGAGCGGAGTGGCGAGGTCGATTTTGTCGCGAGCAGCTTCTTCCTTTGGTGTCAGGTCGAAGGGCGGCTTGTCACTAAAGCTGGTCGCACGGTCCCAGAGGCCGTAATAGGTGGTGAATGGCGGGGCGATGGTGCCGTTGTAGGGGTAGCCCTCAACAGCCCCATAGCTGAGCCGCAGGGTGAAGGTAGCGTCGGGATAGTGGTCCTTGCCGTACACCAGGAAGCGCGCCTTCCCCAGCTTTTCTTCAGCCGGGGTGATGACGCTGGAGATCGTGTCGTGGACGTGGTGGTAGTTGGCGCGCACGATTGGATCCACGCGGCGGGCCGCCTCGATCATGGGGTCAGTCGACGCGGCGACTGCAGCTTCGCCGCCGTCGATCAGGGCTTTACGGAAGGCCGGATCGGCAAGCTTGGTGCCGTCAATGAGGACATCCACGCTGGAGTCCACCGGCTTGCCCTGCAAAATGGCCTGGAAGTACGGGTCATTTTCACCTAACTTCTCCTCGCCTAGCTTAATAGCGGCCTTCATGTAGAGCTTCTCGGTCGAGACATAGATCGGGGCCGGAGATTTGAGCCGGAAAAGAAGCGACTCGAGGCCTGCGTCATAGAACTGAGGCAGACGGTCGGCGTCGGGCTTCTTGATCTCGGCGACGTATTGAACGATGTTGAGTGCGAAGCTGAAGAGTTGGCTGTCGGCACGACGGAAGAGCTGGCCCTTGATCTCGGGCTTCACCTGTTCTTCAACGCGGGCAATGGTGTCCCACGCGTCGCCGTACTCTTTCTTCCACTCGGGGTTGGCATCCACCTTCATGCGGAAGTCCTTCTCTTCCGCCTCTTTCTTGGCGAGGATTGCCTTGTCCGCGAGGGCATCGCGGCGGCCGATGTAAACCTTGAGACTGTTCTGCAAGCCGAAAATGGTGCTGCCGACCAGGCGGGCGTTTTCCGGACTTTCGGCCGCGAACGCCTCTGCGGTGGCGACTCGGCGCTCAAGGTATTCGGTCACGGCGGGCCCGATGACGTCACGCTGCATCAGCAGTTGGGCGACCGTGTCATCGCGCTCGGTTGAGCCGGGGTGGCCGGAGATGAAGGTCAGTTCGCCCGGCGCGGCGCCCTTGGCGCTCCACTTGAGAAAGTTGTCGGTGTGGAGGGGCTTGCCGTCTTTGTAGACACGGAAGAGCGCCATGTCGATGTCGTAGCGGGGATAGGTGAAATTGTCAGGATCGCCGCCGAAGAATGCTGCCTGCTGCTCGGGTGCAAAGACTAGCCGGACATCGGTGTAGACCTGGTATTGGTAGAGCCAGTACTCGCCGCCGTTATAGAAAGAGACAACGTCAGAGCGGAGACCGCCGGACGATTCCTTGCCTTCTTTCTCGATTGCAGCTTCTTCAGCATCGCGGGCCTTCAGGGCCTTTGCCGGGTCGCTGATGCCCATGGCGGCACCCTGGACGCGTGCGGTCACGTCCTTCATGGCCACCAGAACGTTTACCTCGAGATCGGGAGACTTCATCTCCTCGTCGGGCGTGGTGGCATAGAAGCCGTCGCGCAGGTAGTTGTGTTCCGCCGTGGTGTTTTTCTGCAGTTGGCCACGCGCCACATGGTGATTGGTCAGCAGCAGGCCATTGGGGCTGACGAACGACCCCGATCCGCCGTCATTCAACCGCACGCTCGAAAGGCGCAGATGATCGAGCCAGGCCTGGCTGGGAACGAAGTTGTACTTTTCCTTCAACAGCTTCAACGGCGGGTTGTCGAATGTCCACATGCCCTCTTCGGCTTGGACCATGGGCAGGGTGGCAACAAGGAGCGCGGCTGGAAGCAGAACTAAAGAGCGAAAGGTTCGAGTTTGCATTTAACCCTCATTCAGGATCGGTATTCGGATTCGGGATTCAGCATCGGCCGGAATTGACCTGCAACTGGCCGAAACATCCATTATCATGCGTGCCCCGGCGGTCGGGGGCGGGAAATTGAAAAGTTCCTGCCAGATCACAATCAACTCTGCGGCAGGATCAGGACTTCGACTCCGGAGGGCTCATCCTTTTGGCGCAGGATCTGCTCGGTGGCCTTCTGGAAGTCGGATGGCTTCGCGTAGGGAATGTCCGTGAATGTCTGCGGATTACGATCGGTGAGCGGGAACCACGAGCTCTGCACCTGAATCATGATGCGATGGCCGCGGCGGAAGGTGTGAAAGAGATCGGGCATGGTGAAGTTGATGTCGGCTTCTTTGCCGGGGACGAGTGGCTCGGGCTTCTCCCAGCTGTTACGGAACTTTGCCCGGAATGGTTCCCCGCGCAGCAATTGCTGGTAGCCGCCCATTTGCAGGGGAGGGGCATCCAGGATGCGTTTGTTGCCATTGAGCGAGTCGTCGGGGTCGGGATAGTTGTCGGGGTAAACGTCGATAAGCTTCACATCGAAATCGGAGTCCGTCGCGGTGCTCACAATCTTCAGCTTCGGCGAAATTGGCCCGGCGATGGTCACGTCCTGCTCAAGCGGTTCTGTTTCGTAGACCAGCACATCGGGGCGATAGGAGGCGAAGCGCTGATCGTCGACCATGTAGCGCTGCGGAACAGTGTCAGTTGTGTAGCCGACAAATGGTACGGGGTGGTCTGGATCGGAGACATACTCGTCCGCTGCCTTTGCTTCCGTGGGAGGCTCGAAGCTGAGCTTGCCGCCCGAGTGGAAGTAAAGAGTCTGGGGTGCGGCGCCCTTTGGTGGCCAGGCATCCAAACTGCGCCAGACGTCTGTGCCCGTCTCAAAGACGACCGCGTGCGGTAACTCCTTTCCTTTGCCCTTCAGATAGTGCTCAAAGAAGGGGAATTGGAGGTTGGTGCGGAAGTACTCGCTGGTTTTGGCGTTGAATTGAGCGTCGCCCAGGTGGGAGCCCTCGCCACGCGCCCAGCCGCCGTGGACCCAGGGGCCCTCCACAAGCGTGGTGGGCGTGGAGGGGTTGAATTTGTTGATGGCGTTGAAGGTGCGGTAGGGGCCGGCGAGGTCTTCTGCGTCGTACCAGCCTCCCACCACGAGAACCGCGCATTTCACGTTCTTCATGTGGCGGGAAAGGTCGCGCGCCTGCCAGTAGGCATCGTAAGTGTCGTGATTCATCTGGTCGGTGAAGAGCCAGTTGGAGCCTTTGAGGTAGACCTTTTCGAGGTTCGCGAGGTCGCCTGCGTTGAGGAAGAACTTGTAGTGGTCGGGGGTTCCGAAGTCGAAGGGGACGGTCGGTTTGGGGGTCTGCGGGCCGTCCTGGGGATGGAAGAACGGCGCGTAGAAGCCGAAGTTTGCCTCGAGCATGAACGCTCCGCCGTGGTAGGCGTCATCGCCCATGAAGAGGTCGGTCATTGGCGCCTGGGGACTGGCGGCTACCAAGGCGGGGTGCGAGTCGATGATGGACGCCGAGGTATAGAAGCCGGGGTAGGAGATGCCCCAGATGCCGACTTTGCCGTTGTTATTAGGAACGTGCTTCAACAGGAACTCAATGGTGTCATAGGTGTCTGAGGCGTCATCGACGTCCTGCGGCGACTTCTTGTCGTCGATGTGCGGACGCATCTCAACGAACTCGCCCTCGCTCATCCAGCGGCCACGCACATCCTGGTAGACGAAGATGTAGCCGCTGTTTTGAAACTCGGGAGACGGCCCCAGCGAGCGCGGGTAGCGGTCTTCGCCGTAGGGAGCGACGCTATACGGCGTGCGGTCCATAAGAAAGGGGTATGGCCCTCCAGCCGCATCCTTAGGTACGTACACAGCGGTGAAAAGGCGCTTGCCGTCGCGCATGGGAATGCGGAACTCGTACTTGGTGTAGTGCGCGCGAACCGCGTCTTCCGGAGGAGGGGTGGGCGCCGCGGGCGGTGCCTGCGCCGACAAACGGGACGAGACAGCAAGGGGGGCGATGAAGAGGGTGAGCAGGGCTACCGAGGATCGAAAACGCATGAGTGAGGACGGCCTCCTGTTAGTACAAGATTAGTTGATCGGGGCGGGTTTGGCAGGGCTGGCAGAAGTTTCAGACCAGCTCGAGCGACGGGGCGAGCCGTTCCAGGAATGAACTGATCGAGGATGCGGGAATACTCCCGTTTACAGATCGGAACCTGGCTCGACCTTTAGTCCATCCTGATGGCTCTCTTAGGCTGCGTGTGTTAAAAGCAAAGAATCAGGGTTAGGCGAGACCAGTTTGCTGTACGGGAAGCCGGGATTGGCAATCTTCCTGCAACAATCCGATCGCAGCCGAGGCCCTGAATTCCGCATTAGGGAAGCCGCAAGCACGCATGAGCGCTGGACCCACCGAGGAACTGGAGACTCTCTTCGGAGATTATCCGCTGGACAAGGCATTCGACGAGATGCGCGAGTCCACGGGCGAGGTGCGCCCGCACTATCGGGCGCTCGCAGAGGCTTTAGCCAAACTGCCGCAGGAAGAACTGCAGCGCCGCAAGCAGTCAGCCGACCTGTCGTTTCTCACCCAGGGCATCACGTTTACCGTCTATGGGCGCGACGAGGGTACGGAGCGCATCTTCCCCTATGATCTGGTGCCGCGCCTTGTCACCGCGGCCGAGTGGGACCGCGTTGAGCGTGGCCTCACACAGCGCATTACAGCGCTCAATCAGTTCCTCAAAGACGTTTACTCCGACGCGAAGATTCTCAGCGACAAGGTTGTGCCGCGCGACCTGGTTTACAGTTGCAAGCACTACCGCCGCCAGATGCGCGGGTTGCAGGTTCCGCGCAACGTCTACATCGCTGTGGTTGGCAGTGACCTGTTGCGCGTGGGTGAAGGTGAGTACGTGGTCCTCGAGGACAACCTGCGCGTGCCTTCGGGTGTGAGCTACATGCTCACCAACCGCCGTGTAATGAAGCGGACGTTCCCGCAATTGTTCCACAGCTATGGCGTTCGCCCAATCGAGCACTATCCGCAACTGCTCTTGGCGACGCTTCGCTCGCTGGCGCCGGAGGGCCGGCCCGAGCCGAACATCGTCCTTCTGACCCCGGGGGTATTCAACTCCGCGTACTTCGAGCACACCTACCTGGCGCGCCAGATGGGCATCGACCTGGTGGAAGGTCGCGATCTGGTCACCCACGACAACGTGGTCTACATGCGAACCACCGATGGGCTCCGCCGCGTCGACGTCATCTATCGTCGCGTCGATGACGACTTCAGCGATCCGCTCATCTTCCGCGCGGATTCGGCGCTGGGATGCGCGGGCCTGTTCAATGCTTATCGAGCCGGCAATGTGACCGTGACAAACGCCTTCGGCACGGGACTGGCGGATGACAAGGCGGTATACGCCTACGTGCCGAAAATCATCAAGTACTACCTCAATGAAGATCCGATCCTGCCCAATGTGGAAACCTATTTGCTGAGCGAAGAGAAAGAGCGGCAGCACGTGCTCGCAAATCTGGACAAGCTGGTGGTTAAAGCGGTGGGCGAGAGTGGCGGCTACGGAATGCTGATCGGGCCAAAGTCCACTGCGCGCCAACGCGAAGAGTTCGCGCGCCAGATCGAGGCGAATCCCCGCAACTACATTGCGCAGCCTACCCTCGACTTTTCCCGAGCGCCCTGCCTGATCGGCAATCACCTTGAGCCGCGCCACGTTGACCTGCGGCCCTATGTTTTGTTTGGTGACAAGGTGAACATTGTGCCGGGAGGCCTGACACGGGTTGCGCTGGAGAAGGGTTCGCTGGTGGTGAACTCATCCCAGGGCGGTGGCAGCAAAGATACCTGGGTTTTGGAAAACTAGGCTATTGGAATTCGAACGCGGATTCTTCGAGAGAGAGCGGAAAGATGTTATCGCGGGTTGCCGACAGCTTGTACTGGATGAGCCGCTATCTTGAGCGCGCCGAGAATACCCTGCGCCAGCTCGATGTGACCATGGGCCTGATGCTCGACACGGGCAGCACTTCGCTGGAAGAGCGTTGGACACGGCTGATGTCGGCGCTGGGCCGCCCGGAAGACATGGAGTGGAATGGCGATCTGGAATCAATGGCGCGAGACCTGGTGTTCGATAGCCTCAACCCGCTTTCAGTGACCTTCGCGGTGAATGGCGCGCGGGAAAATGCTCGCCAGGTGCGCGAGGAAATCTCGAGTGAGCAGTGGCAGCGGCTCAACCGGCTCTTTCATCAGATGCACTCGCCCCATGCGCAGGCGCAATTCCGCACCAGCATCAACGACGCGCTGGCCTCCATCATCGACGGCATTCACCTGTTCAAAGGCGTTAGCGACACAACCATGATTCATGGGCAGGGATGGCAGTTCATTCGCCTGGGGCGCTACCTTGAGCGGGCATACGCAACCGCCACGCTGCTGGAGATCTACCAGCCCCACCTGCTTGGAGAGCACGAGCGCGATCACTCCGGCTACCAGTACCTTGAGATGGTGGGCCTGCTTCGCTGCTGCACGTCGTTCGAGGCATACTGCCAGGTGTATACGGCGGATGTTTCGCCGGACCGCATCCTGGAGTTTCTGCTTTTGAATGAGGACTTTCCGCACGCCATCCGGTACACGGTGGACGGTATGCGGGACGCGGTGAACGCGATTCAGCGGACCGGCGGGCGCCGCGCATCGGACGAATTAATTGCTGTGATTGGGCGGCTGCAGGCGAGTCTGGGGTATACAACGATCAACGAGATACTGGCGGGGGATACGGCGGCGTTTCTGCACAAGATCCGCGAGGAATGTACCCGGATTCACGATCTGATCTACCGCTACTATGTGCAGTATTCCATCCAGTCGGCGCTGGCAGTTTAGAGGGCGAGATGAACTACTTCTCTATCAGGCATTTAACGCGCTTCCGCTACTCCAGTCCCATCAGCGAGAGCATCATGGAAGTGCGCATGAACCCGCGCTCTGACACGCATCAGCACTGCCTGGCATTTTCGCTCTCGGTGAGCCCGCGCTGCCGCGTCTTCAGCTATCGCGATCACCTGGGCAACAACGTCCACCACTTCGATATCCCCAGCGAACACAATCAGTTAGTGATCGTGGGGGAGGCGGTGGTGGAAGCGCAGGTTCTGCCGGAGGTGCCGGCGTTTCTTTCGCCTGACGCATGGGGCGCGCTCGACGAGATGGTCGAGCAGGGCGACTACTGGGAGATGCTGCTGCCCAGCACCTTCGCCGTGGAAACGCCTGCATTGACTCAACTTGCAAAGCAGATGGGCGTGACGCGGCGGGACGATCCGCTCATGCTCGTGCAGGAGCTGAATCAAAAGCTGTTTGACTACTTCGACTACGAGCCGCGCTCCACGCGGGTGGACTCTCCCATTGATGAGGCGATACTTAGCGGCAAAGGCGTGTGCCAGGACTTTGCCCACACCATGATCGCGCTGCTGCGCCATGTGAAGATTCCGGCACGGTACGTGTCCGGGTATCTCTACCGCAGCCGCGAAGATCACGACCGCTCGACGCCGGATGCCACACACGCATGGGTTGACGTGCTGCTGCCGCACCTGGGGTGGGTGGGCTTTGACCCCACCAACAACCTGGTGGCGCATCACCGGCACATTCGGACGGCTGTGGGGCGCGACTACTCCGACGTGCCGCCGACGCATGGGATCTTTCGCGGCAAGACTCAGAGCGAACTCTATGTGGCTGTGCACGTTGAGGCTAGCGCGGAGCCTCCGGCGCTGGATAGGAAGATGCCGATTCCCGAGGATTGGAGCGTGCTGGTGGAGAAGGCCCAGCAGCCCCCGGAGTCGTTGCAGGCGTTCAAGGACATGCAGCAGATGCAGCAGCAGCAATAAGGCAGGGAACAGGGAGAAGGGAACAGGGAACGGATCGGTTGATGCAGGCATACAGTTTTACTGGCGCTGTATTCGCGGATCGGCTGTACTCATAAGTAGATGAAACATATATGGGTTAAGTGCTTTTTACAGTTTTACAGGCGAAAAATGGGCTGAGCATGTTTTGAGTCAAGGGGCGGAGGAATCGGCGGCCATGTCGGCCGGAAGTGCTTTGGCGGCAATGGGTTCCGGCGATTGCGGGGGCTGGGCCACTTGCGGGCGGGCGATTGAAGAAGTCGGGGTAGATGGGGACGATTTCTGTTCAATTTCAGAAATCGGCATAGATGAGGACGGTTTTCGTCGAAGGTCGGCATAGATCAGGACGATTTGCGGGCGACGGTCGGCGTCGATGCGGACGATATTCCGCCGACTGTCGGCATAGATGAGGACGATTTGCGTTTGGTTCCGCCGACGGGATAGCGCGCCCTTTCCAGGGCATCCGGCAGCCACTCGAGGAGAAAGGCGACCACGCCGGTGACGGTGGTGTCGTATTTGGCGGCGAGCAGCCTGGTTTGGCGATAGATTTCGGGGCTGACGCACACGGTGATGTTGCGAACGGTTCTCATGGATGTACTCCAGGAGTCATTGTGCGCCGAGAGCAGGTAATTATGTGCAAGTGCAAATGCAGATGACAGGTGACAGATTACAGGGATGTTCTGGGGTATCGGGTCTCGGGTGTCGGGCGTAGGGTATCGGGGTCTCAAAAGCAGGGCACAGGGAGTAGGGAACAGGGAGTAGAGACCGGAGGGCGGACGGGTGATCTCAAGAAGCGTTGGCGACATGAGGGGGTGATCGGGAGTGAATCCTGGCGATGGCGGGTTGGGGTGGGTTGAGGGGGCTGCCCGTGGTTCGCGGGGCCGGTTCTCCGATTCCCGCCCTAGCAAGCTAGGACGGGGCACCCTCATTCTGGTTAGGATGGGCCACCCGCCCCTTCTCAGCATCGGAAAGTGAGATAGCGCGAGATTCTTGGTATATGCGAGGCGCTTTATTTCTCGCCTCGCAAATGATGGTCCCGAATTAGCTGAACATAAGCCTGGGCTCTAAGGCCTTGTGCGGAGTCAAAGGGGGTGTGAATTGTTTCGCACGCGTTCCCGTATAACCTCGCTTAGTAAGGGCGGCCGTGGCCCGACAAGGCTCATGTCACCCTTCAGCACATTGAAGAACTGGGGAAGCTCGTCAATCGAATACCTGCGCAGGAGGGAGCCTAGCTTTGTGACTCTTGGGCCTGTGGTGACGTTGAACAGGACGGAGCCCAGTTTATTCATTTGCATGCCTTCGTGAACCGGCGATCTCGCGTTGAGCGACATGGTTCGGAATTTTACGCATTGGAATGTTCGGCCTTTTTTGCCGACGCGCGCCGAGCTGTAGAAGGAGGGGCCGTCCGAGTCTATTTTGATGGCGATTGCAGCTCCGAGCATCAGGGGGGAAAGTACGAAGAGCGCGACGCCGGATAATGCGAGGTCGGAGAGTCTCTTCAGAACCGCGAATGCTCTCCTCGCCCCGAGTCCCTTCGTCGCAGTGTTGCGGATCCCGGCGGCTGCTCTTAGCAGGCCCAGCGAATAAATAAGCCTGAATATCTCGCCTGGGATCTCGTGGAGCCCACTCTCCCATTCTTCGTCGTAACGGTCCCTGCATTCTGCGGGCAGCTTTTTCACTGCGCTGCGGCGTAGCGTCTCATGGAGCCAGCAGGCCCACGCCTTCACCTCGTCTGCCATGAATCGACCCACAATAGCGACGAATATCGTTTTAATGGCGGCCGTCATAGTGCGAACTCCGGCATCTTGGGAAGAATCTCAACAAATGATGCGCGGGTACTTGCCTCGCCGAGTCCTGTCAGTCGGTAGAGTCGGCGGCGGGGTCGTTTCACCTCGGACGGTGTAACCTCTTCCCACTCACTTTGGAGCCACCCTGCCTCCTCCAGCCTGAAAAGAATCGGATATAGCGTGCCCGACGCAAGGCCTGTCGACCGGGAGATCTCAGCTCCCGAGATTCTGTTGTGGGGGCGACTCAAGAGCTCTCCTAGCACTTTGAGGGTCGGTCCGGTCATGCGGGGTGAATTCGATGCCATGTAGAAAGTCTACATAGGGTCATGTTCCTTGTCAAGCATATTCGTTTTTGGACACCTACGCCAGGGAGGGGCGGCCTTGGGGTGGCCCCTGGCAGCCGCGCGGTTTCGCAGGGGCTAAAGCCCGGCGTTTCGTTGGAAGGGTTTGCGGTCCGGCTAAAGCCGTGCCGTTATTACAAAGCCCGTCCGGGGCTGAAGCCCTGTCCATTTTGTTGGCCTTGTTGGCGCGACTGAAGTGGTGCCCTGATACAGAGCCTCAGGGGCTGAAGCCCACGTCGTTATTTGGCGGCTGTTGCGGCGCGAGTGAGCTCGCGCCCTGATACAGAGCGCATCTGCCCTTGCGGCGCGAGATGTGGCCGCATCGCGCGGATTGCGGCTGAGAGGCGCAGGGGCTGAAGCCCGCATCATTTTGGGGGCCTGTTGCGGCGCGACTAAAGTCGCGCCCTGATACAGTGCCCACCCGCCTGATGCGGCGCGAGTAAACTCGCGCCCTGATACAAAGCTCATTTTGGTGGCCTTATTGGCTCGACTGAAGTCGAGCCCTGATACAAAGCCCGTCTGCCTTTGTGGCGTGGGGTTTGATCGGGTCGCTGGGATTGGGGCTAATATGGGAGCGCAGACTTTGACCAGCTTGATTTGTATCAGGGCGCGGCTTTTAGCCGCGCCGAAATGCGCTTCTATTAAGGAGTCGGGGCTTTAGCCCCTGCTATGGCACGGCCCGTTCGCAATGCGCCGCAAGAAAATGCGCTAAGCTCCTGGCGGACATTTTTTGCCACAACCAAGACCCACGCTGGGCGGCGGCTGCTGCAATCGGAACGAAACGCGACGCTGTTGATCGATGTTCTGCGGTCGTATATGGCCGCGGGGAAGTTCAGCGTGCTGGATTTCGTGGTAATGCCGGATCATTTGCATGTGCTGTTGAGCGTTGGCGTGGATACGACGATTGAAAAGGCCATGCAGCTGATCAAGGGGGGATTTTCGTATCGGCTGAAGCATGAATGCGGCTATCTGGGAGAGGTTTGGCAAGTTGGATTTTCGGAGTCGCGGGCGGACGATGCGGCGAGTTTCGAGGGGTATCGAAGGTATATTGCGGAGAATCCGGTAAAGGCGGGGTTGGCGGAGCGGGTGGGCGAATATCCGTATTGCTACGGCTATTTGGCAGAGAAGAAGCGCAGGGGCTGAAGCCCGTGTTCATTTTGGTGGTCTCATCGGCGCGACTAAAGTCGCGCCCTGATACAAAGCATGTGGGCAATGGCGGATGGGATTTGGTGTGTCGTTGAAATTGGGACGAAGTGGCGCAGGGGCTGAAGCCCGCGGTCATTTTAGTGGTCTTGTCGGCGCGAGTGAACTCGCGCCCTGATACAGAGCTCATTTCGTCGGCCTGTTGCGGCGCGAGTAAACTCGCGCCCTGATACAGAGCTCGTTGGCGAGGCGGCGTGAGATTTGGCAGTATTGAGGGAGAATTCGGCTAAAAGGCGCAGGGGCTAAAGCCCGCGTTCATTTTGGTGGTCTCATCGGCGCGACTGAAGTCGCGCCCTGATACAAAGCTCATGAGCGAATGCGGCGTGAGATTTGAGGTTGTCGCAGAAATTGCTGCTGAGAGGCGCAGGGGCTAAAGCCCGCTGTCATTTTAGTGGTCTCATCGGCGCGACTGAAGTCGCGCCCTGATACAAAGCTGATTTTTGCGGTTCTATTGGCTTGGCTGAAGCCAAGCCCTGATACAGAGCTCATTTTGGGGCCGTGTTGCGGCGCGTGCAAACTCGCGCCCTGATACGAGACTCAGTCTGATTTACGCGCTTCGGCGGCGATTTTGCGGAGGTTGGGGAGGATGCGGCCGAGGGGGAGGGGGGCGGCGGTGCGCGTGCCTAGGGCGAAGTAGATGTCGCGGTAGAGGTGGTAGAGCTGCTCGTAGACCGCCGCTGATTTGGGGTCGGGATTGACGGTGCGGAGGGGGAGGCAGACGGCGGCCTGGGCTTCTTCGATGGTGGAGAAGGCTCCGGCTGCGAGGAGGGCGAAGATGCCTGAGCCGAGGGAGGTGGGGATTCCGGCGGGGACGAGGACGGGTTTATTGAAGACATTGGCGTAGACCTGGTTGAGGACTTCGTTGCGCTGGGGGATGCCGCCGGCGTTGATGACGCGGTCGATGCGGACGCCGTGCTCGGCCATGCGTTCGAGGATGATGCGGGTGTGGAAGGCGGTGCCTTCGATGGCGGCGAAGAGCTCGTCTTGCGCGGTGTGGACGAGGTTCCAGCCAAGCGTCACGCCACCGAGTTCGGGGTTGACGAGGACGGTGCGGTCGCCGTTGTCCCAGGAGAGGCGGAGGAGGCCGGTTTGTCCTGCCTTGTAGGACGCGAGGCCCTGGGAGAGGTCGGCGAGGGGGGTGTTGGCGCGGCGGGCGATGGCGTCGAAGATGTCTCCGGTGGCGGAGAGGCCGGCCTCGATGCCGGTGTAAGCGGGATGGACGCTGCCGGGGACGACTCCGCAGACGCCGGGGACGAGCTGGGCGTGGCGGGCCATGGCGATGATGCAGGTGGAGGTGCCGACGACGTTGACGGCGTCGCCTTCGCGGATGTTGGAGCCGATGGCGTCCCAGTGGGCGTCGAACGCGCCGACGGGGATGGGGATGCCGGCGCGGAGGCCGAGGGCGGCGGCCCACTTGGGCGAGAGGTGGCCGGCGAGCTGGTCGCTGGTGAGGTAGGCGCCGTTGAGCTTGGCGCGGATTCCGGCGAAGAGGGGGTCGACGGCTGTGAGGAAGTCTTGAGGCGGGAGGCCGTCCCACTTGGGGTTCCACATCCACTTGTGGCCCATGGCGCAGATGGAGCGGCGGACTTGGGCGGGGTCGGTGATGCCGCAGAGGGTGGCGGCTACCATGTCGCAGTGTTCGAGGGCGGTGGTGAGTTTTTCTCTTAGTTTTGGATTAGAGCGCAGCCAATGGAGCAATTTGGCGAATCCCCACTCGTGGGAGTAGACGCCGCCGCACCATTCAATCCCTTCAAAGCCAAGCTCGTGGGAGCGACGGGTGATGAGTTCGGCTTCGGCGTGGGCGCGGTGGTCGCACCAGAGGTAGTAGTCGTCGAGGGGTTCGAGATTGGCGCCGACGGGAATGACGCTGGAGCCAGTGGTGTCGAGGGCCATGGCAGCGATGGATTGGCCGTCGGTGTTGGTGGCGGCGAGGACGTCGCGGGTGGCCTGGGCGAGGGCGGACATTTGGGCGGCGTGGGACTGGGTGGCGAAGTCGGGGTCTTCGCGGCGGCGATTGAGCGGGTAGGAGGCAGCGGCGGTGCCGATGGGGCCGCGGGCGCTGTCGACAAGGGTGACGCGCACGCTGAGAGTGCCGAAGTCAACGCCGGCTACGATGGACATGGTGCGTGAGCCTCCGAGTAAACGCTTTCTAAAACGCAACCAGACTACCATTTTTGCCACCGGCGTGTGGAGAGCACGGACAATGCACAACGAATTGAGATACACTTCATTTCCCCGGGCTTGAGTTGCTGGAAGGGCGCCGAGGTTGGTGAGCCTGCATGAGAACGGGCCGGATATGGCGGAGTCGAATGGTACAGGAGGATCGATGAAGGGAACCGACACAGTTGGATTGGTGCTGAAGGCCAAGGGCAACGTCTCCATTCTGTCGCTGAAGCCGGAGGAGATGGTTTTCGAAGCGCTGGAGACCATGGCGAAGCACAATATCGGCGCGCTGCTGGTGATCGAAAACGAGCGGCTGGTCGGAATCTTCAGTGAGCGCGACTACGCGCGCAAAGGCGTGCTGATGGGGCACCTGTCGAAAGAGACGCATGTGGAGCAGATCATGACGACGCCGGTGATGTTTGTGAGCCCGAAGCACACCGTGGATGAGTGCATGGCAACGATGACGCAACATCACATTCGCCATCTGCCTGTGCTGGATGGGGAAAAGGTTGTTGGGGTGGTGTCGATCGGCGACCTGGTGAAGTGGGTGATCTCAGGGCAGGAGCAGCACATCCAGGCGCTTGAGGGGTTCATCAGCGGGGCGTATCCGGCGTAGCCCGCATCTTTCACGGGCGATGCGACGACCCAACATTCAAGCCTTTGCGTGATCTGAGGGCCGGGAGGCCCTCAGGACAGCCGATCTGGAGATCGGCGCTACGGTCCGCAACCGTGCGCCGTGGTGTGGGCGCGCAGGAGCTACATGCGGATGGTGGTCCCGTGTTCGCCGACTACGGCAAAGACTGAGAGAAGATTGGTGAGGCTGAGCAGTTCGCGGATGCGCTTGCCCAGGTTCACGAGCTCGAGCGTGATGCCTCTGGATTTGGTTGAAGCGTAGAGGCGGACGAGGGTGCCGAGGCCCATGCTGTCCATGTAAGTGAGGTCAGAGAGGTCGAGGACGATGCGCTTGGCGGTGGGGAAGTAATGGCAGACCCGGTTGTAGAGGACATCGGTCACGCCCGACACCAGTTTGCCGTGACACTTGATGACGACCACCTCACCGGCGGTTTCCACTTCGAGGGTGAGCAGGTTGGCGAGTCCGGGCTCGGGCATGGGGCGCATCCTTAATTGGCAATTCGGATTGAAGAAACGTGATTGAGAAAACCTGATTTGAGAAAACCTGATTTGAGAAAACCTGGGATTGGGGAATCCGCGATGCAGGGATTCTCTCATAATTAGTTGTGCGTTGTAACGCGGTGCGTGGGTCCAAGGCGTGCGGCAGGCCCGTTGGAAGATGGGCGGTGGTGGGGTGTCGGGAGTGAAGACCAAATGCCCAGAACCTGGGGTAATGATTCGCTGAAGATGTTGCCGTCCATTGGGAATATCCGGGAGGCAGCACTTCTACTTCCAGGAATGGCAACTCGCTTACGCGAGTTGAAATCAATGTTGAATGCTTGTTTGTCTCATTCCATCTTGTATTGCTGCCTTAAGTACGTCGATTTTTATATCTGCGAGTGATTTGAATTTAATGCAGTATCCCGTGACGCTTGCTTTTCCGAGTGACTTGCCAAATGTCTGGGACAGGTACTTTTTGTCCTCTAATCCCATAATGTAGACGGAAATGCCTGTTGTATTCCCACTTAAGCCGATTTGATAGAACTCCCTGGTTTTTCCATTGGCATAATTCATGGTTTGCGATCCATATCCAATGTTTGGGTTGGAGACGACTTTTCCTTTTTCGTCTTTTCCATCGAGGAACCACAATTTACATGTTGGCATCAACGCCAGAATGAAGTCATGCAGCTCCAGCAGTTCGCTGCGTTTTGGTTCCGGTTGCGTGGCAATATACTCGGTGATTTGTTTCTGCGCGTTCATGTCAATCTCCTTTGCTTAGCGACGATGCAGTGCGCGGTTGCGCGGTAATCCCTTTCTGATGGAACCGCCGATTTGGAGTGGCTTGTCGAGCAGCGTGAATGGAAGAAGATGATACCTGATTATGTTTACTCCTTGCTACCGCCTGGAACCCAGGCTGGCGCCCTCAGGCCAACGCGCGTTCCAGATCCTGTAGGGGCTGGAAATACGGATTGGCGATTTTGCATTCGTCTAGTGGGAGTGGCGATTGCCGCCGAATTTCCATCATTCGATGGCCAGAAGGGCGTTTTAGGGGAGTAATCGCAAGAATCGCGCGTAACCGCGAGTCAGTGAGTGATTTGGGCTGTTACCGTCAACCAAGAATTTCGCATAGGCCGATCCGCGAGCACCGAGTGACATTTCGACGTGGACGAAAGGCGCAGGCCTTTCGCGCGCTGCGCGAGCGGGATGATGCCAGAGCGTCAACTCCGGAATCTGTGATCTGCTGGAGGTGCAAATCCTCCGGCCGCCTCGGCCGGGGTAGTCTCACTTTGAGTAGGAACGGAAACCAGCGCCGCGTTTCGCAGACGAGTTAAAATGCAGTGATTCTGCGTTGTGTATTGGAAGGGGAGCGTGGCCTGATGGACTCGGCGCGGGCAATTGTGAGGATTGGTGTGGCATTGGCTGCCGCGATTGTTGCCGTCGGGGTGGCGACGCCGCATTGTGCTGCCCAAGCCGCCGCTGCCGACACGCCTGCGAACAGCAGCAGTGTCAAAGTCGCCGTCCGCCTCGGTCAACCGGAAGTGGAACTTACAGGCCTCTGGCGCTATCGTGCCGGCGATGACCTCCGCTGGGCGCAGCCCGGATGGCCCGACAATTCCTGGCAGACCATTGATCCCGATTCCAGCAATGACAAAGACCCCTACGTCGCCCCTTTCTCATGGGTGCGCCGGGCCGTGCGCATCGAGAGAACCACGCCCGGGCAGAGACTGGCACTCTACGTCCGAGCCCAGGACACCTACGAGGTCTACTGGAACGGCCAGAAGATCGGCAACCAAGGCAATGTCCCGCCGCGCTTCAACTTCCCCTTTCGTGAGCCTCGCGTCTTCGAGCTGCCTCTCGGCAGCGCGCCGGTCACCGAAGCCGTCGTCGCCATCCGTTTCTGGTGCCGTCAGCCTTACTCCATCGCCATGGGCTGCGGCCTTTACAACTCGCCCTACATTGGCGACCTCAGTGTGGAGCAGGATGAACTCCTCGGTTCGGACGCGCGCGCCATCACTGGGAATCTGGCCCTGATTGGCAGCGGCATCCCCACGCTGCTAGCCGGGCTGCTTGCCCTTGCAGCGGGCCTGCTCCGCCGCGACCGCATTCTGTTTCTGGCCGGAGTCCTTCTCATTTCCGTAGCCGCGCAAAACCTCATCGACGGCCTGCCCCACGTCCTTTCTTGCAACTGGGGCGACGGAGTCTATAGCCTCGCCGCCTTCGTCGCCTCCGCCGCATCGCTGGTGCTGGTCGCAGGTTTGCTGGGGATTCTCGAACGACCGCGCCTGGGCACCGCCGTCCAGGCTGTGGCTGTCATCCTGCTGGCATGGGGGGTGCTCGACGGCACCCTCTGCGTCTTCGAGGCCAACGTTACGCACTGGATGCAGATTCTAGACGGCATCTCCACGTTGAAGGATTTTCTGGAGATCTCCGCGCTCATTCTTGTCCTTGTAGCCGGCCTCCGCTCACCGGCGTGGAAGCGCAGCTGGCCCTTCATCGCAAGCATTACCCTCTACGGCATCATGAACTCCGGTTTCGACTGGGGAAAACAATTCCGCGACGCCGTCGGTCACCGCTTCGACTGGATCGACCATGCGTTCTACGTCCCCGTCGATCTGGTCCACGTCATAGTCACCTTCATGGATGGGGTTACCTGGTTCATGATCCTGGCCTTGCTTTACACCGTCGTCCAGCACCTTGGCGCCGAACGCCGCAAGCAGGAGCGCGTGCAGCAGGAACTCGACGCCGCGCGGGAAGTCCAGCGCGTCCTGGTCCCGGAAGCTCTGCCGCATATTCACGGCTATGAGGTTGAAAGCGTTTATCGCCCGGCGGCCGAGACGGGCGGCGACTTCTTCCAGGTCATTCCGCTCCAGAGCGGCCGCACCCTGCTGGCCATCGGCGATGTGAGCGGGAAAGGACTCCGTGCCGCCATGATCGTCTCCATGATTGTCGGCACCCTGCGCACCATCAGCGGTTACACCGAAGAGCCGACCGAAATCCTATCCGAGCTTAACCGCCGCCTCTGCGGCCGCATGGGCGAGGGTTTCGCCACCTGCCTCGTTGCGCGCCTTGAAGAAAGGGGACAGCTCACTCTGGCCAACGCCGGCCATCTTCCGCCCTATATGAATGGAATCGAAATGGAAGTGGCCGGTTCTCTTCCCCTCGGCCTCGTGGAGACCGCGTCCTACGAGCAATCCACCATGTCCATGACCTCAGGCGACGTAGCCATTCTGCTCACCGACGGCATCTGCGAAGCACAAAACGAGCGCCGAGTCCTGTTCGGCTTTGAGCGCGTCGAATCCATGTTGCGCGAAGGTGCTTCCGCAGGGGACCTCGCCTTGGCCGCGCAGCAGCATGGCCAGAACGACGACCTCACAGTTCTGCGCGTAGTGTGTGCGGCGTAGCCGATTTTGCGTCCCGCTCCGCCGACACTGAACGATCATGCGCACCGCCGGTTCCCCCGCCGCTGCCGTGTTCTCGTCGGCCTTTCCGCCGCTGTGTCGCCTAGAATCGGCGCAGTGACGAAGTTCTACGCCCTACCTTCAGATTCACGGCCGACCGAGTCAGCGCGCGTCATTCACCGCAAAATCGCCAAACCACTCGTCGACGGCACATTCGTCCTGACTAGTCGGCTTGTCGGAAGCGATCCGCGCAGGTCGGTCTCAGGTGTTGATAGCAGGCATTTGGGCTTTCGGGGCGGGAGGGTGCAGCGGCGGGTTCGTTTACGACTCGGCGATCCTGGACAAAATCAATTCTGAAGCAAACGGCGCTGATGAAAATTCAACCCACTGGTGTAGCTTGCCAAAAGCCGATTGCGCTGTGTTGCGGTCGTCGCTCTTTCACTGCCAGTGCAGATTCGTCTCTTCTTCGACAGGCGTGCGAGGGCGTCCCTTCGCAGAGGCCTCGGATCCAGGCGGTTCACGGAACGGTTCGACAGAAATGCGCTCGTAACAGACTTCCAGCACCGTCAGGTATTCAGTCCCGCCCGGCGCGTGGAGAACTACGCTGTCGCCTGCTGCCGACTTTGTCAACGCGCGCCCCAGAGGCGACGCCCAACTGATGTGGTTGCGGTTGAGATCGACCTCGTCAGTGCCTAGTATGCTCACCACACGCTCCGCTCCCGCCGCATTGGCATAGCGCACGGTCGCGCCGAAGAATGCCCTCATCTCCGCCTGTCTTGATCTGGGAGCTTCCGGATCCACCACTTCCGCGGCTTCGATTCGCCTGGTGAGGAAGCGAATGCGCCCATCGATCTGCCGCAGGCGGCGCTTGCCGTACTGGTAGTCAGCGTTTTCGCTGCGATCGCCGTTGCCGGCAGCCCACGCCACCACCTCCGCCACGGCCGGGCGGTCCCTGGTGAGCAGAAACCGGTGCTCATCTTTAAGGCGCTGCAGCCCGCTCGGCGTTATGTAGTTCTTGCCTTGCGCCGCGGGCTCGTCGGGTTTTGGTTTTCTCGTAAACCCTTTCCGCATCTCGTGGTCCTTCCAGCGCGAATCCAGTGGGCGCGCCTCCAATGAACGTAGATGAACTCCGGAGGAGAACACTGTGGGTTTTTCACGTTTATTGGAGTTCAACTGCGGCCCGCATTGATTTTTTCACGTCTTCCGGCTCCTTAGCGATCCTATCGATCATCCTGGACATGAATCGGCCATGGCATGCCGGGAAGATCAGGGGGATCGTTTGCGGGCGATGATCGCAAAGGCGAGCAGGAGCGGTGGTGATACCACTCGCTACTTTTTGCCGGGGAGGAGGCTCTTGAGTTTCTCGATCATTCCCTGCTTTGGCGGAGGCGCCGCTGGGGTCGCAGTGGGTGTGGCAGCAGAGGGTTTGGGCTGGGGCGCAGCTTGCGCGGCGGATGATGAGCCTGACGGCTGTGTGGCGGGCGGGGCGCTGGCCTTCTGGTCTTTCGGGTTGTCCTGTTGTAGAGCTTCGGCCTTCGGAGTCCCGGGCAGCGGAGTAGAACCGTTCACCACCTTGTCGGCGAAGATGATGGGCACGTTCTCCGTTTCGTTTTTGACGAGGATGGAGATGCGGCGGTTGGAGGGGTCGGTGGGGTTGTCCTTGATGCGCAGCATCTGGTCGGCGTAGCCACGCACCTGCGTGACCTGGTTGGCGCGAACGCCGTCCTGCTGAAGGAGCTTGCGGGCGGAGTTGGCGCGATCGGCGGAGAGCTCCCAGTTGCTGTAGCCGTTCTGGTCGCTGTAGGGGGTGGAGTCGGTGTGGCCTTCGATGAGGAGGAGGTTGGGCAGGGTCTTGAGCTCGGAGGCGAGAAGGCTGAGGAGGGTTTGGCCGTTCTGGCTGAGTTTTGCGCTGCCCAGCTCGTAGAAGGTTCCGTTCTTGTCTTCGATGAGCTCGATGCGGAGGCCTTCGGGTGTGACCTTGATTTCGATTTGTTTGGAGAGTTTCTCGAGTTCCTTGCGGGCCTTGATCTCCTGCTCGAGTTTGTCCTTCAGTTTTTCCAGGTCCTTGGTATCGAGCTGGGAGACGGTTGCTCCTGTGCCGGTCATGGTGGTGCCAAGCTGGCTTCCGGTGCCCTTTGGATCGTTGAAGTAGCCAGCGACGGCGCGCTTGACCTTCTCGCTTGAGCCCATGAGCCAGAGGACAATGAAGAGCGACATCATGGCGGTGACGAAGTCGGCGTAGGCAACCTTCCATGCGCCACCGTGGTGTCCGCCGTGGCCGCCTTTCTTCTTGATGACGATGATCGGTTGTGTCTTGGCCGTCATGGATTCCTCGAAGAGGGTTGCAGTTCAAAGCCAGGGAGGTGTTATTCGGCGGCCGCGGGAGCGCCGCCTTTGCAGCTCTTCTCCATCTCGTCGAAGCTGGGGCGGACGTGAGCGGGCACGGCTCGGCGACCGAGTTCGATGGCGATCATGGGAGCAGAGCCCTTGAGAAACGAGAGCAACAGCACGCGCAGCACGTGCAGGTATTCGTTGTGGTCGTCGGCGGTCTTGCTCATGTTGGAGGCGAGCGGTCCGACGAAGCCATAGCAGAGCAGAATGCCGAGAATGTGCCGACAAGCGCTGCAGCCACTTTTTCTCCGATCTGCTCGGGTGGGCCGCCGAGCGAGCCCATGGTGATGACCACGCCAAGCACCGCGGCCACGATGCCGAGGCCGGGGAGCGCGTCGGCCACGGTGGAGAGAGCTTGAACGGGCTGGGTGGCAGCGTGGTGATGGACCTCCATGTCGAGCTCCATCATCTGGTCCATGTCGAAGGGCTCCACGCCCCCGGTAATGGCGGTGCGGAGCGTATCGCATACGAAGTCGCGGGCATGATGATCGCTGAGGAACTCAGGATAGTTTTTGAAGATGGAGCTTTCGCCTGGCTTCTCCACATCCATTTCCACCGAGAGCAGGCCTTCCTTGCGGACCTTGTTGAGGAACTGGTACATCATGCGGAGGGTGCTCAGGTAGCGCGCTTTTCCGAAGGGCGAGCCCTTGAGCACGCCGGTCAGCCCGCCGGCGACGCCTTTTATGATGTGCATGGGGTTTGCGACCAGGAAGGTACCGGTGGCCGCTCCGGCGATGATGAGCAGTTCGGCAGGCTGAAGGAGCACGGCCATGTGGCCCTTCTCCATGAGGAAGCCGCCGATGACCGCACCGATGACTACGACAATTCCTATGATGGCAAACATGCGTCTCCTCCCGGCGCGGACGTGATCTGGTTTCCGCCGGCAAGAGAGCTTGAAGTCATGGCGGAACGGGCTTGGCCCAGCAGGTCGGGCAACGTCGTTGTCTTGTCAGCCTGCGCGGCGCCGATGCTGACGGTGACCGAAATGCGATCGCCCCACCAGCGGAAGTCGGCAGTTCGAGCCAGGCCGGCCAGCTTTTGTGCGTGAGCGGCAAGCATGGCGGGTGTTCGCTCATGGGAGATGACGAGAAACTCGTCCTCGCCCCACCGGCCTAGATACTCGGCTGGACGCAAGCCCTGAGCAAGGGCCTTTTCGACTTTGGCGAGCATCGTTTCGCATGCGCCTGCGCCGTGGGTCTTGCGCAGGTCGTGGGCCTGATCGACGCTGATCCAGAGGACCCCAAAGGGTGGCCCTCCGCGGATGTGATCGTCGATCAGGTCCTGGAGTCGATCTTCGAGCTCTGCCTGGCTTGAATCGACCGATTCATCTTCGCCGGCTTCGCCTCGGGGGAGAGCATCGAACTGGTCAGCCGGATGGAAGAGGATGCCGGAGCCGATGCGCTGGCCGAGGGGGTCGCGAAGAACCAGATTGCGAACGATCACCGATACTTCATGTCCCAGCTTGTGGCGGACGCGAGCGAGGAAGCCGCGCCCTGGGTGCACTGAGGGGTCGGCTGTAGTCTCATCGTGGCTGGGGGCCTCGCCGAGAAGCGGCCCAAGGTTGTCTGGGAGTGCGCGTCCAACCAGGTCGACTGCGGTGTGGCCGGTAATGGCGACCGCCGCCTGATTCCAGAACATGACTTCGAATGGACCGTCGGAATCCCCATGCAGAAGGGCTAAGCCTTCTGGTAGGCTGTCGATAGCGGCTTCGAAAAGGTCGACGCGATCGGTCATCCGAGCCCAATCCCCCTCACCCTTCCATCGGCAAGACGCCGAGCAACTTGATCGATGTGAACCGTTTGGGCGACGGAAGAATTGGATTCTTCCCATTTGGGCTTGTGTTGGCTAGTTCCAGAGGTGGGCCCATGGACCAGCACGACCAAGCAAACTCTTCTTCCGATCAATTCAGATCATTCCGCAAGGCCTTGCATCTTGAGTCTCCGCTTGAATTTACGGTGGTTTTGATCGTTGTGGTGTGCTTGCTTGGCGGAGCAGGGATTTGGCTGAGAGCTGCGGGTGGCTTGTACGCCCTGAAGCATGAGATTTGGATCCTTCGCCACGGTCACAACTCGCACCCCGTGGACAATGGTGGTGGTTCTGGCCCGGCACAGCCGGGCTTAGCGCCCCTTGGATCGACGGGTCAGACCGCAGCTGCGCAGGGGACAATCAGGATCACGAAGCAGAAGCCGGTGGGTTCAACCAACTCGGCACTGCCCAATGGGCTGGAGATTGTTCTGGTGCCGGACCGGGAGATGACGCCCGCGGCAATGACGCTCAAGTTCACTGGGGAAGTGGGAGAGATTCACTCGAGTGTGGACAGCGCGGACGTGATCGATGCGCAGAGCGGGATTCTGGTGAGCAGTCCCGATACCGTGATCATCGAGTGGCGGACGCCGCCGTTTGGGCCATTCGCGCCGCTGTTGCTTACGGTCTTCTCAAAGGACAAGATCAAGCTGGAGAGTGCGGAGCCGATTCCTTATCGCTATCCCTACGAGGGCGGGGATTTGAAGTAGGGGGAGGCCGACAACGGCCATCGCCGGCAGCCGCCTATTGTTGGGTTGCGTTTGCGGGGGGCGTTTCGAGGGGAAGGCGAACGATGAAGGTGGTCTTGCCTGGCACCGAGTCCACATTGATGGAGCCGGCAAACTTCTGCGAGACGATGCGATTGACGATTTCGAGGCCGAGACCGGTCCCT
>Ga0302278_10000600_pt1 | contig 45912 bp, 37 predicted proteins | sample III_Bog_N3_2_FD_194543 | JGI IMG/M metagenome (GOLD analysis project Ga0302278, IMG submission 194543) | Peat permafrost microbial communities from Stordalen Mire near Abisko, Sweden - III_Bog_N3_2 | ecosystem: Environmental > Terrestrial > Soil > Wetlands > Peat | place: Sweden: Abisko...
CCGCAAGCTAAATTGGCGTCCAAACGCATCAGGGCCCACGGCTAACCGTGGGCCCTGATGGTTATGAGCGGATCGCCGCTACTGCTTTTAGTGTCCTTCCGGCTTGGGTTTCGCAGCCGGCTTGGGCGCCGGGTTGGCCTTGGGCGGTGCGGTGTTGTGCGCCGGCGGAGGGGTGTTGTGCGCTGGGGGTGGTGTGTAGTGCGTGGGTGGCGCCGTATTGTGTTCCGGCGGCGCTGGACGCGTTTCCGGCGACCGTGCCTCGGGAGTCACCTTGCCGGCGCCGGCGCCGCTGGTCTGCGAGCCGATCTCATTGTGCGCAAGTGGGGGCGCAGCGTGCGTTTCCACCGGCAGTGGCCTGGCCACGGCCAGTGTCGCCGGGTGTCCGCCGTTGTTCTTCGCATACGAAGCAGGCGCCGACCGCGCGCTTGTTTCATGCTGCGACTGGAACGTTGTCGGCGCGGTATGCTGCTCGTGTTCGGCAACCCGTTCCTCCGGTGCAGGCTGGTGCTGCACGCCGCCCGGGCCGCCGGAGTAGGCAACGTGGTTGTTGTTCACCACGGTCGTCCGCTCGATGATGGTGCGGTCCACAAACGTGGTATGGATGATCGTGGTGTTCACGTTGACTACCGCCGTGTTGTAGGCAAAGTGACCGCCGCGCCACTCGCCGCCGGCAAAGCCGATGCCCAGGTAGCCGCCGCCGTAGTTTACGCCGCCGTAGTAGCCCACGTGGTAGCCCCAGTACCCGGGATGGAACATGTAGAGGCCGTTGTTCCAGCCCCAATAGGCGGGTGTCCACAGGCCGCCGTCGAAGGGCGCCGGCACCCACGCGCCGGGAACCCAGTAGTAGCCATCGTCGCCATAGGCCCAGTAGCCGGGGGTCCAGATGAGGTCAGGCTGCGGGCAGGGTGGCTGCTCGTAGACCGGCAGAACGGGTGGTCCAAAGTTGATGCTGATAAATACGCCCGCGAATGAGGAAGCCGGAGCGAGCGACACCAGCAAAGCCAGCAGAGATAAGCGCACAGCGCGAAACAAGCGCATACATGATCCTCCTGGATCGTTCGGATCTTTTGGTTAGTGCATAGAACTGAACCGCAAATGCGCCCAGTCTATTTCAACTGGAACCCTTTTCGCCAGCGGAAGTTGCAGCCTGGTCAAAAAATATTCGTACCCAGTCAGGCCGGCGGAATGGGAAAGCTGGCGCTAGAGCAGTTCTCCAATTCATGTGCTCTGTTTAGCTGCGTGCAAGGTGGCTCTTTCTTAAGGAAAAAGCCACTTATCATCGTGCTTTCGGTGTACAGCAATTGGAGAACGGCTATAATGCGTCACGCAAAAAGGCCCACGGCGATGCGTGGGCCCTTTTTGCGTGACGTGCTAAGAACGGTGGTTCGATGCGCTACTTAGGCCTCCCTTCCGGTTTGGGTTCGGCTCTGGGCGCCGGAGCAGCCTTGGGGGCTGCCCGGGGTGCCGGTGGTCTTGGCTCAGCCTTTGGAGCAGCCGGCCTCGGTTCAGGCCGGGGCGCTGATTCCCTTGGCGCGGCCTTCGGTGCCGGTTCGGGCCTGGGTGCGACCGCTGTCGGCTCAGCCTTTGGAGTAACAGGCCTCGGCTCCGGTCTGGCCGCTGGAGCCCTGGGCTCGGCCGTGGCTGTAGGCGTGGCCTTCGGCGCAGGCTTTGGCTCAGCGGGCCGGGCTTCGGTTCTGGGCGCCGATGCCCTGGGCTCAACCCGGGGCGCAGGTGTGGCCCTGGGCGCGGTATTTGTTTCGGTGCGCGGGGTAGCCGTTCTCGACTCGGTCCGGGGCGCGCTCTTTTCTACCGGCTTGGGGGCGGTCCTGGGTTCGGCACTGGGAGCATTCCGCTGATCGGTTCTGGGAGCGGTCCGGGACTCGGTTTTCGGCGCAGTTCTGGTCGCCGTCCCCGGCGTTGTCTTGGATTCGGGTCTTGGTGCGGCCTTGGCCGGCTCCCGGGCTGAGGTCTTCGCCGGCGGGGCTTCGTGCGCCGCAGTCATCGGCCTGGCCACGGCCAGTGTCTTCGGATGCCCGCCATTGGCCTTTGCAAACGAGGCCTTGTCCGTTCTTGCGGCTGCCACATGCTGCGTCTGGACTGCGGTTGGAGGCGAGTGCTTCTCGCTTGAGTAGGTCCGCTCTTCCGCTGTCGCCTGGTGCTGCACTCCGCCCGGACCACCGGCAAACGCGACGTGACGCGGGTTGGCCACCGTGTGGGTCTCGATGATGGTCCGATTGACGTATGTGGTGTGGATGATGGTGGTGTTCACGTTCACCACGGCGGTGTTGTAGGCGAATGTTCTACCCCGCCACTCGCCGCCGGCAAAGCCGATTCCGAAGAACCCGCCGCCGTAGTTGACGCCGCCGTAGTAGCCTACGTGGTCGCCCCAGTAGCCGTCGTTGTAGGCATATTGGCCGTTGTTCCAGCCCCAGTAGCCGGGCGTCCACAGGGCGCCCTCATACGGTGCCGGAACCCAGGCGCCGGGCACCCAGTAGTAGCCGCCATCCGGGGTGTAGGACCAGTAGCCGGGCGTCCAGAGCAGATTGGGCTGGGGGCATATGGGTACCTCATACACCGGCAGCGCCGGCGGGGCAAACCCAACATTGATGCTGACTCCTACTCCAAATTGCGCGTGCATCGACGCCGGAATCAGCGCCAGCAGCAGAGTGAACATCAGCATACGGGCAGATGAGCGAAACAGTCGCATCGCAAGAACCTCCTGGTTTTTCTCCAGGCCGCTCTGCGGCTTAAAAGTAGACCACGCTCAACCGTGCATGGGCCTGGGAACCACCTCGCAAAGGTAGCCTGAGGCCCACTCGGAATTCTGTTCAAATATGCTCAGCCGATGTTTCGCAGTCTTCAGGATGCCGGATTATGGACGAATGCTGATGCCCATGCCGACCACGTGCCGCGCTTGCAGGTTCACCGGCAGCTCGCCCACGAGGGTGCCGTTCATCGTTACCGGCACCGCTCCAATGTTGTTCGCCACCTGGCCTACGCCGATGTCGAAGCTGAAGTGGGGATGCTCGCGCTGCGTGAAGCGCACGGCGTAGTCCAGCGTCATGGGAAGGTCGGCCTTGCCGGCAACCAGCGGTACACCGTTGGGCGGATTCGCACCCAGGTTCTTCACCGTCCGCGGCTCCTGCGTAAACCCGGCCGAGGGCACCGCAACCAGCTTGTGGCCGATGGGCAGTGGAATTCCCAGGCCGCCAAACAGGCGCCCGGCAAACCGGTTGGCCTGGCCCCCAATGCCGTAGATCGACGCGTTCGTGCCCTTTACGCCCAGGTTCACGAGGAAGGGAACCGGCGGCTTGGCCCATGTCTTGGTCACCGCCACATAGATGTCCTCGTTTGTATAGGACGGAGCCGCGGGCACCGGCTCCGGCGTGCACAGGCCACTGCCGATGCAGAACTGGTCATAGAGCTCGACCGCCTGCACCGCCGCCGCGCCGGAGACGAACTTGTCGTTGGTGCGCACCACGCCACCAATCGCGATGCCCGGCATCCAGGGGCCGAACTGTCCATCCCGGATGGCCACCACCTTGCCGTGGAAGACATTCATCCCATTGAAATTCCACAGGTTGCTGAATGCGCCGGCGTTGGCATCGGTGGCGTGGCCCATGGTGTGGATGCTGCGCGTATAGCCCACTTCGCCGCGGTTGGCGAAGCCCTCCGTCACGCTCACGGTTTGGATATCGCCAATGACCGCGGAGGCGTCCACAAAGTGGTAGCCAATGGCCGGATGGGAGAAGACATGCCCCTTGGCCGACTCAACCACATAGGCCGTGGGCGTAAGAAACCCTCCGGTCTGGCCTTCCAGGGTCAGGTTCTGTGCGTTCAGCCGGCCGGTGCCCAGCATGGCCCCAAAAATAAAGACGAAACATGCGAATTTGTTCAACTTGACTCTGTTCACTTTCCACCTCGGTTGAGCCTTCGCCCGCTGCTGCCCTGACGTTCAAAAAACCATCCTGTTGTACCACAAACACAACACACTCGTCTTGCCCCGCATGGCTGAATTGTGCAAGTTCCCGTGGTGGTAGACTGGTGCCCATGCCGCGTGGCTTGTTCATCACCCTGGAAGGCCTGGATGGCTCGGGCAAAACGACCCAGCTCCGGCGTCTTGCCGCCTGGCTCAAAAAGCGATCGCCAGCAGCCGACCCCGTCGTGACCCGACAGCCCGGCGGCACCGAGGCAGGCGACCGTATCCGCGCCCTGGTGCTCGACTCCAGCCAGGCGGGTCTGGCGCCCATGACCGAGATGGCCCTCATGTTCGCCGATCGCGCTCAGGCCGTCGCCGAGGTCATCCAACCCGCGCTCGACCAGGGCAAGATCATCCTCTGCGACCGCTTTACCGACTCCACCGAGGCCTACCAGGGCGGGGGCCGCGAGCTCGGCTCCGAGCCCGTCCTCGCCCTCCATCGCCTGCTCTGCGGCGACCTGAAGCCCGACCTGACGCTCCTGCTGCTGCCCTCGCTTGAAGTCTCCCTCGAGCGCGCCCGCCGGCGCAACCAGCGCACCGCCGAGCAGGACGGCGCCGACGAAAGTCGCTTTGAAGCCGAGCAGGACGCGTTCTACCGACGCGTCTGGCAAAAGTACCGCGAGATCGCTTTGCGTGAGCCCGCGCGCGTTGTCCTGATCGAAGGCGACCTCGATCTGGATGAAGTCCACGAGAAGATCGCCGCTGCTGTCGCGGCACTGCTCAAGCGCCACGGCTATAACGGCTGACCCTCCTAAATCGCCAGTCTTCAGGTTATAACTTCTGCCGATGTCATACGGAGAAAATCTCTATGTCTGAACGACAAACTAGGACTATTCTCTGCCGTGCCTTCGTTGCCTTCACCCTCGCTGCCGCATTGCCGGTCAATTGCGTAGCCTCTCCACAGTCGAAGATCAACGATCAGCTGAAGAACCTGCGCGATCTCCCCGCGGCCCAGCGACCCGCCGCCACGGTCAAGCTGGCTCTCGACATCCGCGCCCTTCCCGCCGGCCAGCAGAAACTTCAGTTTGCCGATGCGCTTCGACATCTGGCCACGGAGGGGGGCCCAAGCCGGGAGACGCTCCAGGCCGTTGCCGACACGCTTGCAAAAGCGCTGGCCGAGACGCCGGTGCCCGCAAAGGGAGATCGAATTCCAATGCCCTATCTCGATCTCGCCGAGTTGGCGCACTACGAGGATGTAACTGCTACTCTCGATGATCCCCTCTATGCCAAGGCCCTGAAGCAGCTGGCCGACCAGGACACGGAGGTCGAGAAGGCGGACTTTACCCTCAAGGACCTGCATAACAAACCAGTGACTCTTTCCCAACTTCGCGGGAAAATTGTGATCGTTAACTTCTGGGCTACGTGGTGCCCACCCTGCCGCACGGAAATGCCCACGCTCGACACTGTTTACACGCGCTTCCAGTCGCAAGACTTGGTGGTTCTTTCCATCACGGATGAAGATAGCGTCAAGGTGAGCTCATTTCTCGGAGGGAGCGGTTACCACCCTCCCGTCCTGATCGATCCGGGCGGCAAGGTACACAAGCTCTTCCACATTGATGGGATTCCGCGCACCTTTGTCTTCAACCGCGAGGGCAAGCTCGTCGGCCAGTCCATCGACGACTGCACACCGCAGCAGCTCCTGACGATGCTGCAGAAGACCGATTTGCACAATTAGAACCTGAGGACGCGGATGGCCGTGTGATGCGGCCATCCCGTATCCTCAATGTGTGGCCACTCCCGAATTGAACGCCGCACCGCCGGGCGTGGATGAAGACGCAGCCCCGCTGGTCCACCGCGGCCGTTACATCTATCCGCCCGGTCTGCGTCTCAACCTGCCCTTCTACCTGCTGCGCCGTTTCTTCAAGCCCGGCAACCCCATCCTGCTGTTTGAATACCTGCGCCGCTATGGCCGCGCCGCCCACTACCGCATTTTGTTCAAAGATGTGGTCCTGTTCCACGACCCCGCCGACATTCGCGAAGTGCTCATTGACAAAGCCGCCAGTTTTGGCAAGGATCGCACCCAGAAGCGCATGAAGATCCTGCTCGGGGAGGGGCTCATCACCTCCGACGGCGAGACCCACAAGCGCGCCCGCCGCATCGCCGCTCCGGCCTTTCATCGCCAGCGCATCCAGCGCCACGCCGGGCAGATCGTTGAGCTGTCCGCTGTGCTGAGGGGTGAGTGGCAGGCTGGCCAATCAATCGACATCGCGGCGGCCATGATGCGCCTCGCCCTCCAAATCACCGCGCGTACCCTCTTCGACACCGAGGTCACACCGGAGATCATGGTCATCAACGACCAGACCAACATCATCATGGACCTTTACAACTACCTGGTGGCGCTGCCCCGCGCCGAGCTGCTGCTCAACACGCCGTTCCCCGGCATGCGCCGATTCCGCCGCGCCAAGGCCCGGCTCGACCAGGCCGTCGATGGAATGATCCAGGGCCGCCGCGCCGAGACTGGCGCCGCCCTCGAAGAGCGCGGCGACCTGCTCTCCATGCTGCTGGCCGCGCGGGACGACCAGGGCGGCGGTGATGGCCTCAAGCTCAACGACGAGGAGCTGCGCGACCAGGTGCTGACGCTCTTCCTCGCCGGCTACGAGACCGTGGCCAACGCGCTCACGTGGACGTGGCTCCTGCTCAGCCAGAATTCCATCGCCGAAACCCGCCTGCATGAAGAGCTGGATCAGGTCCTCGCCGGTCGCCTGCCCACGCTCGAAGACTTGCCGCGCCTGGAATACACTGCCATGGTGCTCTCTGAATCCATGCGCCTCTACCCGCCCGCCTGGGCCATGGGCCGCGAGGCGCTTGATGACGTCGCCATCGGCCCGTACCGGCTGCGCAAGGGCACCATGGTCTTCTTCAGCCAGTACATCGTGCACCGCGACCCGCGCTGGTTCCCGCATCCGGAGCGCTTCTCGCCCGAACGATTTACCGCCGAGTCGAAGGCCGCTCGTCCCCGCTTTGCCTACTTTCCCTTCGGCGGCGGCGGCCGTCAGTGCATCGGCGAGTCCTTCGCCATGATGGAAGCCACGCTGGCCCTGGCCACGCTCGCCCAGCGCTGGCGCCCGGCCGTCATCCCCGGCCAGGCCATCGAGCTCCAGCCCAAAATCACCCTCCGCCCCAAAAACGGCATCCGCGTCATTCTTGTCCCGCGTCCCGGCCCGCCTGCGGCTCGGGAAAGCTGAAGCCTGCGCCGGCCGAAGTCCGGCGAGCGGCGTTATCATGGCGGCACGACTGAAGTGGTGCCGCCACATAGTTCCGTGCGCGCGATCGGGTTGGCGCATTTGCGATTCATCCGGCTTCATTGTCCATAAGGAGCAACATGGAACGGCGAAATTTTCTTCGAGCTGCGGCGGCTTCGACGGCGGCGGCACTCGTGTTTGGCAAGCGGACGGCGTTCTCGCAGCAGGCGGGGAGCCACATCGAGGTTCTTCTCGACGAGCCGATCGGCACTATTGCGCCGGAGATCTATGGGCACTTTACCGAGCACCTGGGCTCGGTGATCTATGACGGCATTTATGTGGGCGAGGACTCGAAGATTCCGAACCAGCGCGGGCTGCGGTCAAGCATTATCGAAAAAATGCGCGCCATCAAAGCGCCGGTGGTGCGCTGGCCGGGCGGTTGCTTTGCCGACAGCTACGACTGGCGCGACGGCATTGGCTCAAAGAACAAGCGACCGCGGCGGACCAACTTCTGGACCGATGTGTTTGCACCGGAGATGCAGAAGCAGAATATTCCCCAGGTGTATGAGACAAACCAGTTTGGCACCAGCGATTTTGCGCGTTTTTGTCAGCTGTGCGGCGCGGAGCCGTATATCGCCGCGAATGTGCGATCGCTTCCGGCGCTCGAATTCGACCACTGGGTGGAGTACTGCAATTCGCCGCGCGGAACGACGACGCTGGCCGAGACGCGGGCCGCGGATGGATTTCCCGATCCGCTGAACGTGCGCTACTGGGGCGTGGGCAACGAGAGCTGGGGCTGCGGCGGGAACTTTGATCCGGAGGATTATGCGATCGAGTTCAAGCGCTATACAACGTGGGTTCCGAGCTACGGCGTGCCGCTGCGCCTGGTGGCCAGTGGACCCAACAGCGATGAGCAGGCGTGGACGCGGGGTTTTTTCAACAAGCTCTATCATGGCGAGCCCAGCCACGAGGCGCACGGCGTGTGGGGATTGAGCGTGCACCATTATGCGTGGAACCTGTCGCGCGGCAAGACCGACGACTGGAACGCGGGCAAGGGCGATGCGCTCAAGTTCGACGCGACGGATTGGTATGAGCTGGCGCGGGAGACGGCGCGCATCGAGAACATTATCCTAGATCACTGGACGGCGCTGGGCGAGTTCGACCTGGGCCACAACGTGAAGCTGGTGGTGGATGAGTACGGGCCCTGGTACAAGCCGGGTACGGAGAATGGACCGGAACAGCTGCTGGGGCAGATGATCACGGTGCGCGACGCGGTGATGACGGCCATCTCGCTGGACACGTTCAACCGCCACGCCGACAAGGTGGGCATGGCCGCCTGCGCACAGCTGGTGAACAATTTGAATGCGCTGTTTTTTACGCGCGGCGACAAGTTCTGTACCACGCCGAACTTTAATGTCTTCGAGATGTATGCGGCGCACCAGGGCGGGACCGCGGTGCGCGCGGAGTTCGCTTCACCCGAGGTGCGCTACGACCGCGATGGCAAGTCGGCCAGCTTCTGGGGGCTGAAGGGATCGGCGTCACTCAAGGGCAAAACGCTGACGCTGACGACGGTGAATCCGGATGTGCGCGAGGCGCGCGAGAGCGAGATTGTGCTGCGCGGTGCAACGGCTGCGAGCGCCCGGGCGTGGGTGGTGGGCGGAGACGACATGCATGCACACAACACGCTGGAGCAGCCGGACCAGGTGAAGACGCGGACCGCGGATGTGACGGTGCGCGGCGACGGGCTGCGGTTTACGTTTCCGGCGGCGTCGGTGGTGAAGATTGAGGTTGAGCTCGCCTAGAATTCTGCGCCCAGCGTCACGGGGTGCGGTGCTCTCCCACCCTTGTCACGATGAGGCTTTGACAAGGATGGGGCACCCGGAGCTGAGCGACTCCAGAAAGATTCTCTAGAAGTCGAGGCGCAGGCCGAACTGCATTCTGCGGTAGGTGGAGAGCATGCCGCCGTAGGCGCCGAAGGTGCCGCTGGTGAGGCCGCCGTTGAGGTTGAGCGGGCTGTCGTCGAAGCGGACCGTGTTGGCGACGTTATAGACCTCGGCGGCAAACTTCAGCTTTAGCTCTTCATGCAGCGCCCAGGTCTTGGCGAGCGAGGTATCCACGTCGAGATAGCCGTCGCCGCGGAAGTTGTTGCGCTGGCCCGCTTCACCGGGATATGGCAGGCGGATGGGATTGCCGGTGTAGACGCCATTGTTGATGGCATTGGCCGAGTTGCCGGCAAAGACCTGGGGAACACCACCGACGATGTGCTTGTTGACCTTGACCTGTCCTGTGACGATACCCGCGCCCTCAAGCTGCCAGTTGGTGGACCAGCCTGGCTCATAGACGGAGAAGGGCAAGGGGCTGGCCCAACGGCTGAGGCCGGAGAGCTGCCAGCCCCCGATGATCGCGTCCACAACAGCGTTGGCTCCGGCCGCGATGGACTTGCCGCGGCCGAAGGGGAGCTCGTAGACGGCGTCGACCGTGACCAGGCTGCGGATATCGAAGTCTGACGGGCCCTTGTTGAGCTTGGGGTTCCAGGAGTTCTGAATAGCCGAGCCTCCAAAGGAGTCGGAAGAGAACTCGTTGGAGCGCTCGGCGCCCGACCCCATATCGATGGACTTGGAGAATGTGTAGCTGAAGTCGGTGGTGAGGCCGTGGCTGGAGGGGTGGCGGAAGGTGAACTGCAGCGCGTGGTAGGAGCTGGTGCCGATCGACGACCAGGCGTAGAGCGAGGAGAACTGGCTCTGCCAGAACTGGGTGCCGTTGGGGCAGCCGTAGTAGCAATAGAAGTCCAGGTCGGCGAGCGAAGTGGTTTCCCCGTAATCGTAGCGATAGGGAGCCCACTCGTTGTTGTAGATGGCCTGGGTTGCGCTCTCGCCGCCGTAGTCGTACCCCTGCATCTGCGGGAAGATGTCTTCAAAATATTGAATGGTGGGCACGTTGGGCACGGAGCAGGCGGGCTGCGAATAGGGGTTGCAGCCGCCGTTCTGATCCGAGATTCGGGAAAGCCTGGCGGCGGCGTGGAAGTAGTCCCCGCCGCCCTTGTTGTCGACCAGGTCGACGGGCTCGGCCAGATCGAGCTGCTCAAGCAGGTGGCGGCCAAGGCGGCCGACGTAGGTCTCTTCGAAGACGAAGCCGCCCGGCAGTTGGTGCTGGAAGGAGACGTCGAAGTCGTAGGAGTACGGAGTCTTGAGGCGGTTGTCAATGCCCCAGGTGATGGCGAAGTCGCATCCGGACTGAGTAGAGGGCGTGAAGGGATAGGAGATGGTGGAGGGCGGAGCCGGGCAACCGGCGAGCGTGGGGACCGCATGCTGTCCGCCGAAGCGGGGGCTGGTCTGAATGGAGTATTCGCCGGCCGGGTTGGTGACGCCGCTGCTCAGGCCGAACGAACCCTCCTGGTCGAATGAGTTGACGATGCCCTGGCCGAAGTGGTCGAAGTACATGCCGAAGCCGACGCGGATGCTGGTCCGCGCATCGGGCGCAAAGGCGATGGCGAGGCGCGGGGCGATGTTGGTTTTCTGCTTGGCCCAGTAGCCGGGCATGTGGTTTGCCTTGCCGCTGGGAGCAAACGAAAGCGCGTCTTCAAAGACATTCCCCAGCGCCGCTTCCGATCCGCGCTTCAGGTACCACGCGTGGGTGTCGACGGTGGGAGCGATCTGCTGGCCGTGTGACTCGTAGGGCGCCTGGAGCAGGGAGTGGCGAATCCCGTAGGTCACTGTCAGCGTGGGCAGGATGCGCCATGAATCCTGCAGATAGTACTCAAACTCATTGGCCTTGAAGTGGCGATTGATGAAAGCGCCATCGGCGAAAAGCGAGCCGCTGTTGTTGCCCGTGACGGAGTAGTTGTACTGCTGCGTCGTTGAGGGCACGGTGCCGACGAGACTGTCATAGGCGATCTCGTAGGAGTTGGAAAAGCCGCTTCCCACGGCCGGCAGGTTGTAGAGCGAGGAGGGATCGTTTGGTCCGTTGGCCAGCCAATAGGGATTGGTGCTGGCGCCGGAGTAGGAGTTGGCGTCCGTGCCGCGATTGTTCTCAATGCTGCGCCAGTTGCCTCCGAGGCTGACCGTATGCGTACCCTTGGCCCAGGTAAGGTTGTCGGTGATGTTCTCGACCGGGACATTGACGACCGTCGAGAGTGCGTCGGAGGTGGGCTGGGCGAGGAAGCGGAAGGTGACCCAGTCGCCCGACCCTGTGCCGATACCGCGCGTGGAATAGCCCTGGCGGATATAGGCATAGCGCAGATCATTGACGATGTTCACGGTCGGCGTCCAGGTGTAGCCGGCGGCCAGGCCCTTGGTATTGTCCAGGTGCGTGTAGGCCGCGCCCTGGCCGGGCAGGTTTTCATCGCCGGCCTGGGTATCCTTTTGCAGGTTGCCGCGGATGAAAAGGTGCTGGTTGGCTGACAGCTCATAGTCGAGCTTGACGATGCTGGTATTCAGCGTTGCCGGAGCCGGAGAGGCGAATATATATCCGGCGTTGTTGACGCCATCCCCCACGGTGCCGAGGATGCCGTAGAACTTGGATGCATTGAGTGGCTGGTAGTAGGACTGCACGGTGGCGCTGGGACCGCAGCCGATAGATGGGTCGCAGGACTGGCCGGAGTTCGGGTCAGGCTCCATGTCGAGCGCTGTCACCTGTGACGATGTGAGCCAGTGGGTCACATTGCTATCGTCCTGGTAGCCGAGGCCACCGCTATAGAACGGCTGGGTGGGCACGATCTGATCGACGATGTCGTCAATGGATTTGCGCTGGCCCTCATAGTTGGCGAAGAAGAAGAGCTTGTCCTTCTTTATAGGGCCGCCGGCGGCGACGCCGAAGGTGTTCTGCACATAGTGCTGGGGAATGTTGGGCTCATTGAGATAGAGCTGCGTGTACTTGTTGAACCACTGGTTGGCGACGGTGTTGGTGGGGCGATAGTACTCGTAGGCCGCGCCGTGGAAGCCGTTGGTGCCGGTCTTGGTGACGAGCGAGACCTGCGCGCCGGAGCTGCGGCCGGAAGCCGCGGTGCCGTTCGAGGTGGTGACGCGGAACTCCTCGGTCGAGTCGAGCGTGGAGCGCAACACGCCGGTGAAGGCGGTGCCGTTGACCTGGTCGTTGTCGTCCATGCCGTCAAGGGTGATGTTGCCCTGGTCGGAGCGTCCGCCGTTGACCGAGCCGCTGCGGCTGTCGATGGTGTCGTTCTCGGACGGGTTGCCGAGGTACAGCACGCCGGGCTGGAGGGTGAGCAGGGCGATGGGGTCGCGGCCTTCCATGGGCAGCGCCTGGATGGTGGCGTTGCCGACCGAGTCGCCCAGCGTGGCGTCGGTGGTGTTGAGGGTCTGGGCGGCGGCGCTGACATCGACGGTGACCTGGCTGGCCATCAGGGAGAGGGCAAAGTTGATGGTGGCCGGCTGGTCGACCAGCAACTCGGCAGTCTTGGTCTGCTCGGCAAAGCCGACGGCGGCAACGGTGATGGAGTAGGTGGATGGCGGAATCTGCGGAAACACATAGGAGCCGGCGGTATTGGCGTAGGCCGTGGTTTCCTTGTCGTTGGCCTTGTCCATCAAGGTGATCTTGGCTCCGGCCACCAGGGCGCCACTGGGGTCTTTGACCACGCCGCGGAGCGAGGTGGTTGCAGTTTGAGCAAAGCTGAACGCGGAGCTTGAGAAGATGCAACAGATCATCCAAATCCAAAGGGATCGTTTCACGACTACGCCTCCAAAGAATTCTGATTGGCTTTTCTGTTCGGTCGCCGCGGCGCGAGGCGCAGCGGTGCTTTTTGAGCCCAGGCCGAACCGGCGGCTCAGGCGTACTTCCGTCTTACAGGCAGTAAGAAAAAGCAGCGGGTGCGTGGGGGAGTCCTCTTGGAACCGCAACCGGTGGGGCCGGCGCGGTTCGGGGACTTCCTCCTATCTTGTCTGAAGTTCATCGGGCATTCAACAAAAATCGGCTTGAAATGCGGAGAGGCCCGGGGGAATCGCCAAATCTGTTCTGGTCTGTTTGAAACTATTGCTGCTGCTGCATTTGCTGTAGATCGACAAACGGCATTTGGACTTTGGGTGGCTGCTGGGCGCGCTCGACGAGCACGCTCCAGTCCTCGGGTATGGGCAGCTTGCGATCGAGGGCCGGAGGCTGATCGCTGGCTTCGACATGCACGGCGACGTAGAGCTCGCTGTCGGTCGAGCCGCGGAAGATGCCGTGGGTGGGTGGCACATCCGCATAGTCGCGGCCCACGGCGGTGCGGATATGGCGGTGATGGGCCACCAGGTTGTTTGTGGGATCAAAGCCCACCCAACCGAGATGCGGGATGAAGACATCAACCCAGGCGTGGGTGGCGTCGGGCGTGGAGCGGTCGTGGTCTTCGCGGCTGCGATAGAGGTAACCGGAGACGTAACGGGCCGGAATGCGCACGTGGCGCAGCAGGGCGATCATGGTATGGGCAAAGTCCTGACAGACACCCTTGCCGCTGACGATGGCTTCGTCGATGGGCGAGTCGACACGCGTGGAGCGGGGTTCGTAGTCGAAGTAATCGTAGAGGCGTTGGTTGAGCTCCTGGACGAGCATGAGCGGATCGTCGCGGCGCGTGACACCCATCTGCTGGGCGAGCAGCAGCAGCGCCGGCGTCTCGACGGCGAACTGGCTGGGGAGCAGGAACTCCCAGTAGTCACCGGTGTGGATCTCGTGGTCCAGAACATCCCAGGCGTCGGGCGACAGAAACGCGGGCACATCGGCGAGCACCTGCTGCTCGACCACCGACTCGGCAACAATGACGAGCTGATTGTGCTCGCCGGGAATGTCGAAGTGCTGCACGTTGTTGCCCAGGTGATCGCGATAGCTGAAGACGCGGCAGCGCGGGCTCACGGAGAGCGAGAACGTGAGGCAGTGCTGGTTGAGGTCAGAGCGCGGGTGCATGCGCGTTTCCATGATGCTCTCGCTGATGGGGCTCGAGTAGCGGAAGCGCGTGAGGTGCCGGATGGAATAAAAGTTCATGCCCGTCCCTGTTGTTCGCTAGATGGCCAGCGCGGATTGAATGGAGTAGTGCACGTAATAGCGGTAGATGAGCTCATGGATGCGCATGGACTGCTCGCGGATGGTGTGCAGGAAGCCGGCGGTGTCGCCGGCCAGCACTTCGCTGATGTTGGTGTAGCCGAGCATGGCGTGCAGGCGGCCGATGACGGCGGTGAGTTCGTCCGGCGGGCGCCGCCCGCCGGTGCGCTGAATGGACTCGATGGCGTGGCGGATGCCGTCGGCGCAGTAGCGGATGGCGTGGGGAAAGTCGCGATTGAGCAGGAGAAATTCGAGAATGCGGTCGGGAGAAAGATCGGCGGTGTAAACCTGGCAGTAGGCCTCAAACGACGTACAACAGCGCAGCAGGCCAACCAGCTCAAGGTACTGGTAGCCGGAGTGATCGACCTCCTGCGGCTGAAACAAGTCGGCCTGGTAAACCTCCAGCAGCGTGGCGGTCGCATAGGCACGCTCCAGATAGCGACCCAGGCGGATGAACTGCCAGCCCTGGCCATGAATCATAGTTGTATCGCTTACGCCTTTGAAGAGATGGATGCCGTCGATGACGGAAGCCAGGAAGTCGTTGATGCTGGTGCGGAACTGCTGCTGCGCGTGGGGCGAGTGCATCTGGTGGAAGAGCCTGTTGAGGCGCTGCCACTGCTCGCTGGAAATCTCCTCGCGCACCTGGCGGGCGTTCTCCCGCGCGCCGTTCACGCAGAAGGTGACCGAGGCCGGGTTCAGATTGTCGAACACCAGCTTGCGGGCCATCGACTCCAGATCACCGTCCCACTCCATGTCGGAGACCTTGCCGAGCGAGGTCATCATGCGATTCCAGCGCGTCTCCGCGTTGGTATCGCTGGTGTCGAGCATCAGGCCCATGGTGACGTCGAGCTGGCGCACGGTATTTTCCGCGCGCTCCAGGTAGCGGCTCATCCAGTAGAGACTGTCGCCAACGCGCGATAACATCGTTGTACTCTCCCGAACTCCGAATCGGCTTACGACTCCAGAACCCATGTATCCTTGCTTCCGCCGCCCTGTGAGGAGTTGACTACCAGCGACCCCTTTTCAAGAGCCACGCGGGTCAGTCCTCCCGGTACGATGTTGACTTTGTCGCCGAATAAAACGTAGGGCCGCAGGTCCACGTGGCGCGGCTCAAGCTGATTGCCGATCAGGCAGGGCGCGCGGGAGAAATCGAGTGTGGGCTGGGCGATGTAGTTGCGCGGATTGGCCTCGATCTGGCGGGCGAACTCCTCGCGCTGGCGGGCCGTGGATTGCGGACCGATCAGCATGCCGTAGCCGCCGCTCTCGCCCACGGCCTTGACCACCAGCTTGTCGAGGTTGGCCAGCACGTGCTGGCGCTGCTTGTCATCGCTGAGCAGGAAGGTTTTCACGTTGGGCAGAATCTCGTCTTCGCCCAGATAGTACTTGATGATGTCGGGAACGTAGGCGTAGACGGCCTTGTCGTCGGCCAGGCCTGTGCCGAAGGCGTTGGTTACCGTGACGTTGCCGGCGCGATAGGCATTGAACAGGCCGGCGCAGCCGAGCGAGGAGTCGGAACGGAAGATGAGCGGGTCGCTGAAGTCGTCATCGACGCGGCGGTAGATCACATCGACGCGCTTGAGGCCGTCGGTGGTGCGCATGTAGACGACGTTGTCATGGGTGACCAGATCGCGGCCTTCCACGAGATCGATGCCCATCTGACGGGCGAGGTAGGTGTGCTCGAAGTAGGCCGAGTTGAAGACGCCGGGTGTGAGCAGGACGATGTTGGGCTCGGGGCGGCCCTCGGGTGCGAGCGAGCGCAGCGTGGCCAGCAGCAGTTGCGGATAGTGCTCGATGGGGCGCACGCCGCAGCTGTGAAACAGTTGTGGGAATGTCCGCTTCATGACGCGCCGGTTGGTGAGCATGTAGCTCACCCCCGAAGGCACGCGCAGATTATCTTCAAGAACCACGAACTCGCCGGTGTTGAGGCGCAGCAGGTCGGAGCCGACCACGGCGATGTAGACGTTGCGTGGAACCTGGAGGCCGCGCATCTGGCGCCGGTAGTGCTTGCAGCTATAGATCAGCTCCTGGGGCACCACGTGGTCAGAAAGGATCTTGGCGTCGGAGTAGATGTCGCGCAGGAACTCGTTGAGCGCGGTGATGCGCTGGGTGAGGCCGCGCTCAATGCGGTCCCACTCCTGGGCGGTGACGAGGCGGGGCAGCAGGTCATAGGGGAAGATGCGCTCGGTGCCTTCATCGCGGCCGTAGACGGTGAAGGTGATGCCCTGGGTGAGAAAGGACAGGTCGGCCGACTGCTTGCGGCGCTGCAACTCGTCCGGAGGCAGGGCGGCCAGGGTCTCGGCCAGCGCCCTGTACTGCGGCCGCAGCTCCCCGCTCGGCTCGCGCATCTCGTCGAAGGCCTGGTCGAGCGGGTAGTCTCCGAACAGCGAATCCATCTCCACTGGCTGACTGGCGCTCATGGGCCGGGGCTTTCCTGGGCAGATTCAGAGTTGCGCGGCGGCTGGGTTTGGGAGAGATGGGATTTGCGCCCGTTGCCCCACTCCCGAAACCAAATCCATGCCGGCTGGAAACCCTGTTCTATAGCTTGTAACACACGGGGTATAAAGGCGCCATCAGGAAAGGGTGAGGGGGCGGGCCGACGGCTTGACCTGAAAGCTCGGTAAAATACCGTTCTGCGGTACAATCTTTGCATTGGTGATGGGATGAGCGTCATTGAAGATACGCGGAAGCTCCTTCAGGATTTCCTGGCGCCGGAGTTGCGTGAGCTGACCGCGCGCGTGGGTGCGCTTGAGGCGCGCATGGACGCCCGGTTCGATGCTCAAGAGAAATCCGTAGACGGCCGGTTCAAAGGGATTGACGCCCGGTTCGACGCCTCGGAACGGCTGGCCTCGGAACGGCACAGCCAGGTTATGCAGGCGATTGGCCGACTGGCCGATGTGTACGAACTGGGCGAGCGGATCACACGCATCGAGGCCCGGGAGAAAGCGAGCTAAACGCCCAGAGCGGACTTGCGGTTCTCGCTCTTACCCCTGCTCGCCCACCTTGTACATGTATTTAATGGCCGATTTGTAGACCAGCGTTTTGGCCCGGCCGCGGACTTTGAGGCTGTTGCGGTCGTACCACTCAATGCAGCCTTCAATCTTCTCGCCGTCCTCCAGCACAATCACCATCGGCGTCTGCGACTGGATCTGCTTTTGCAGATAGAACAGCTCCGCCTGGCGATACGTTGACTCGTCCGCAGCCGGGGACGAGAAGCGGAAATCAATCGGCGCAGAGGCGCTTCTGCGGACGCGCGCCTGCAGTCCGCGGTCCGGCACCTGGCTCTGGGCTGGGTCGAGCAGGTGGCTGCTCTGGTTGGATACGTGAGGGCCGGATACGTGGGGAAGAACGGCGTGGATGCTCATGGATGAGAACCTCTTCTCAAATCAATGCAAAATCTGCTTCCAGATGGCGAACTGACTGCATGGATAGGACGCGCGACAGCCGAGGGTCATTCACTCCGCGGACCGCAAAACTGCGGCCCCCCGCGAAAGCGTGCATCCGTTCCCGCATCGAGAGAAGGGGCAGGAAACGGCCCTTGGCGCTCAGGCCTATGAAAGAACAGCAGTGTGGCATTGCTTGGTACTGGTAGAGATGCGGGGAGAGGCAGACAGGTTGCCTGTTTTTTGGGGGGACTGACGCCTGCTCGCGCTGTGAATTGACGCGGGTGAAATTCTGCTCATCGGCGCGCCAAGTCGCCACGCTGCGGCTATCCGCGCTCCAGACTCACGGCCATGGCGTCGAGCGAGAGGGAGCGAAGCAGGTTGCGGCGCATGCCGGACTCCACCTGGCCCAGAGCGCGGGCGGCGCCGTCGATCCAGTCGATGGTTAGTCCCTGGGCGAGCCGTTCCAACTCGGCGGCGAGGTCGATGTTGCGGATTAGACGCGGGGTGCCGGCGACCACCAGGAGCAGGTCTTCGACGAGGCTGCCCAGGGCGCGCAGCAGGCTGATGGCTTTCTCCTGGCCATCGGCGCCAGCGCGGTAGCTCTCGGTCGCGTGGAAGAGCTGGGAGTAGTCCGGTTCACGCAACGCGGTGCGCAGCAGGATCAGCGCATCCTGCCTGCTGGCCACATACGCGGCAAGGTCGATGGTGAGTGCTCGGCCCACGGCCCCCTCAGCCAGGCGCGCGGCCAGGGCGCGGTCGGCCTGTTTGAGCTGAGGGCGGCGCTGGGCGAGCAGCGACTCGAGATTGTCAGCAGGGATGGCGCCGAGGCGGTGAATCACGGCGCGGGAACGGATGGTGGGCAGCATCTCCTGGGGGTTTTCCGTGAGGAGGATGAGCGACGTGTGCTCGGGCGGCTCCTCAAGCACCTTGAGCAGGGAGTTGGCTGCCTCCTTCATGAATGCTGACGAAGTGAAGATGGTGAAGGTGCGGCGCGACTCGGCCGGCGGACGGTAGTAGGCAACGTGGATGACCTGCCGGACCTGGCCGAGCTTGATGAGCAGCTGTGGCGGGTCGGGCGGCACGACCAGCAGATCGGGGTGCGTCTGGATGAGGATGCGGGTATCTTTTTTGTCGGTCTCGCGGAGACCGTCGCGGGCATCGACTGCCTCGGCGACGCGGGCTTCGAGGTCTGCCGAGTCGGCAATGCGGGTGCAGTTGGAGCAGACGCCGCAGAAGTCTGGGAGCCCGTCCGATTCCGTGGGATTGAGGCAGTTATAAGCGCGGGCCAGCATCAGCGCCAGCGTGTATTTGCCCGCGCCTTTGGGTCCGGAGATGATCAGCGAATGGGGAAAGCGCTGGGCGCGGATGCTCTCGCGGAGGTGCGTAACGGTTTGCGTGTTGCCTAAGAAATCCTGAAAGCCCACGGATTAAGTTTAATTGATTGCGAAACAGGGCACGGCTCGGAATTGGATGCGGGTTTGGGAATCCTTTGCGCTCTGGGAGGAATCTGAGCATGCAACGGCAAGTGTGTGCCCGGGAAAGGAATACCAGAGATGGCAAGCGATGCGGCGTTGCGCCTGCAACTGACCAAGCTGCTCAAGAGCGGCGAGGCTCATGCGACTTTTGAGGATGCGGTGAAGGAACTCCCTGCGGCTTTGCGCGGGCTGGTCCCCGAGGGCGCTGAACACTCGGCGTGGCAGGTGCTGGAGCACTTGCGGCTGGCGCAGGAGGACATTCTGGACTTCTCCATCAATCCCAAATACAAGGCAAAGGAATGGCCCAAGGACTACTGGCCGGAGGCAGTTCCTCCGAACGCAAAGGCATGGGGTGCGAGCGTGAAGGGATATCTGAAAGACCGCGAGGCGGTGTGCGCGCTGGTGGCCGACCCGAAGACCGATCTTTACGCCAAGATTCCGCATGGGGATGGGCAGACGATTCTGCGCGAGGCGCTGCTGGCAGCCGATCACAACGCTTATCACATCGGGCAGCTCGTACTGTTGCGGCGGCTGCTGGGGGCTTGGAAATAGCTGTGGCGCCCTCCGCAGATATCGACGCGGGGCAGTCCTGTGGCTGCCTCTGATCCTTTGTTGACTGCCCTGTCAGTGCGCTGCTGGCGAGCCTTAGAGCAGTTCTCTAATTCATGTGCTCTGTTTAGTTGCGTGCAAGGTGGCTCTTTCTTAAGGAAAAGGCCACTTATCATCGTGCTTTCGGTGTACAGCAATTGGAGAACAGCTATAGCCGCGGGCGACAGGAAAGTACTGTGTGGCGAGTACGAGCGGTGCGGCCGGCACTGGAGTTGATGCTTGATGGGCTTCAACCCGCAGCGGAATCGGATTAAGCCGGCGGAGGTGGCGCTGGGGTGGAGGCGCCAGCCTTCACGGCGTCTGCGGCGATCCTGCGCAGCTCTGGCAACACGCGGCCCAAGGCTATGGGCGCCGCATCGCGCGTGCCCAACGCAAAGTACACGTCGCGATAGAGCCGGTAAAGCTGCTCATACACGGCCGCGGACCTTGCTTCCGGCTCAACCGTGCGCAGCGGCAAACACACCGCTGCCTGAGCCTCTTCAATAGTTTTGTAAGCGCCCGCAGCCAGCAGCGCAAAGATCCCCGACCCCAAGCTGGTCGGAATCCCGGCCGGCACCAGCACCGGCTTGTTCAGCACGTTGGCATACACCTGGTTAAGCACTTCGCTCTTTTGCGGAATGCCGCCGGCGTTGATGACGCGATCGATGCGCACGCCGTGCTCGGCCATGCGCTCGAGAATGATGCGGGTGTGAAAGGCCGTGCCTTCGATCGCCGCAAACAGCTCGTCCTGCGCCGTGTGCACCAGGTTCCAGCCCAGCGTTACGCCGCCCAGCTCCGGATTCACCAGCACCGTGCGGTCGCCGTTGTCCCAGCTCAAGCGCAGCAGCCCGGTCTGCCCGGTCTTGTACGCCGCCATGCCCTCTGACAGCGCGGAGACTGTCGTGCCCGCGCGGCGCGCGATGCCGTCGAAGATGTCGCCCACGGCGGAGAGCCCGGCCTCGATGCCGGTGTAGTCCGGATGCACGCTGCCCGGCACTACGCCGCACACGCCCGGCACCAGCTCGGCCTGCCTGGCCATGGCGATGATGCAGGTCGAAGTGCCCACCACGTTCACCGCGTCGCCCTCGCGGCAGTTGGATCCGATTGCGTCCCAGTGCGCGTCGAACGCGCCCACGGGGATCGGAATCCCCGCCTTCAGCCCCAGTGCCTCCGCCCACTTTGGCGACAGGTGCCCGGCCAGGTGGTCGCTGGTCAAATATTCGCCGCCCAGCTTGGCGCGCACGCCGGCAAACAGCGGATCGATCGCAACCAGAAACTCCTCCGGCGGCAGCCCGCCCCACTTCGGGTTCCACATCCACTTGTGGCCCATCGCGCAGATGCTGCGCTTGATCTCGCTCACGTCGGTGATGCCGCTCAGCGTGGCCGCCACCATGTCGCAGTGCTCGAGCGCGGTGACAAATTTGTCGCGTTTCTCCGGGTTGTGGCGCAGCCAGTGCAGCAGCTTGGAGAAGCCCCACTCGTGCGAGTAAACACCGCCGCACCAGTCGATGCCTTCAAAGCCAAGCGTGTGCGCCTTTGCCGTAATCTCCTCGGCTTCGGCAAAGGCGCGATGATCGCACCACAGGTAGTACTCGTCCAGCGGGACAAGATTTTCGCCCACCGGGATCACGCTCGAGCCGGTCGTGTCGAGAGCGATTGCGGCCACGCTCGCGCCATCCACGCCGGTCGAGAGCAGCACCTCGCGCGTTGCGGCCACCAGCGCGGCCATCTGGTCAGCGTGCGCCTGGGTGGCGTAGTTGGGGTCTTCGCGGCGCCGGTGCAACGGATAGGAGGCCGACGCAGTCCCGATCGGGCCCGACGTGCTATCGACCAGGGTAACGCGAACGCTGAGAGTGCCGAAATCGACGCCGGCAACGATGGTCATGGGAAGAAGTGCCTCCGAGTAAACGCTTTCTTATTCGGAAACAAGACTACACCATTCCCCCGCCTCGCGAATGAAAATTTCCGCTGCGAAACTGCTACCTTTTCTTCACTTCTTTTTCCCCGGCAGCATCGCCTTCAGCCGGTCCATCAGGCCCGGTTTGGCCGCCGGCGCTGCCGCGCCCGTCTTGCCCGCGCTCGCCGCCGGAGCCGTCGCCGCAGGTGCAGGCGTAGCTTTCGCTGCCGGCGCAGCGGCCTGGGGCGCAGCCTTGTCCGGCTTGCTCGGGGAGCCAGGCGGCGCCTTGCTCTGGTCCGCATTGGCGGCAGCCTTGCCCTCCGCGCCTGCATCTGACTTGTCCGGCGGCGCACTCTTCCCCATCGCCGGCAGCGGCGTGGTTCCGTTCACCACTTTCTCCGCCTCGTAGTTTGGCACCGTCTCGGTGTCGTTCTTTACCAGGATCGAAATCCTCCGGTTTGACGGGTCCAGTGGGTCGCTCGTCACGCGCAGCATCTGGTCCGCGTAGCCGCGCACCTGCGTTACCTGGTTCTCGCGCACGCCGTTCTGCTGCAAAATCCGCCGCGCCGAGTTGGCCCGATCAGCAGAAAGGTCCCAGTTGCTGTAGCCGTTGGTGCTGGCATAGGGCGCGGCGTCCGTGTAGCCCTCGATCAGCAGGCAGTTGGGGAGCGTCTTCAGCTCCGAGGCCAGCAGCGTCAGCAGCTCCTGCCCGCTGTCGCTCAGCTTGGCGCTGCCAAGCTCATAGAACGTGCCGTTCTTGCCCTCGATCAGCTCAATGCGCAGCCCTTCCGGCGTCACCTTGATCTCAATCTGCTTGCTCAGCTTCTCCAGATCCTTGCGCGCCTTGATCTCCGCTTCCAACTTCTCCTTCAGCTTCTCCAGGTCCTTCGTATCCATCTGCGAGACGGTCTCGCCGGTGCCTGTCATGGTGGTCCCCAGCTGGCTGCCCGTGCCCTTGGGATCGTTGAAGTACCCGGCGACCGCCTTCTTCACCTTCTCGCTCGAGCCCATCAGCCACAGCACGATGAACAGCGACATCATGGCGGTTACAAAGTCGGCGTAGGCCACCTTCCACGCGCCGCCGTGGTGGCCGCCGTGGCCGCCTTTTTTCTTGATGACGATGATCGGTTGCGACTTGGCCGTCATGATTGAGCTCTTTCTGTAAGCAGGTCTGGGGAGCTGAACCGCGCTAAGCAGCAGCCGCCTCAGCCCCGCCGCCCTTGCAGTTTTTCTCCATCTCGTCAAAGCTCGGCCGCACGTGCGCCGGAATCGCGCGCCGCCCCATCTCGATGGCAATCATCGGCGCCGAGCCTTTAAGGAACGCCAGCATCAGCACCCGCAGCACATGCAGATATTCGTTGTGCGCATCGGCGGTCTTGGTCATGTTGGCGGTCAGCGGGCCGGTCACGCCGTAGCACATCAGGATGCCCAGAAAGGTGCCCACCAATGCCGCCGCCACGTGCTCGCCAATCTCCTCAGGCGGTCCGCCCAGTGCGCCCATGGTGATGACCACTCCCAGCACCGCGGCCACAATCCCAAGGCCGGGCAGGGCGTCGGCCACCGTGCTCAGGGCGGAGATCGGCTGCGTAGCCTCGTGATGGTGCACCTCCATGTCCAGCTCCATCATCTGGTCCATGTCGAATGGCTCCACACCGCCGGTGATCGCCGTACGTAGCGTGTCGCACACAAAATCCTTGGCGTGGTGGTCGGCCAGAAACTCCGGAAAGTTCTTGAAAATCGAGCTCTCCTTCGGCTTTTCGACGTCCATCTCCACACTCAGCAAGCCCTCTTTGCGCACCTTATTCAGAAACTGGTACATCATCTTCAGCGTGCTCAGGTAGCGCTTCTTATCAAATGGCGAGCCCTTCATCACCCCCAGCACGCCGGCCACCACGCCCTTGATCACATGCAGGGGATTGGCCACCAGCAGCGTGCCCGCCGCCGCGCCCAGTAGAATGATCAGCTCTGCCGGCTGCACCAGCACCGCCATCTTGCCGTGCTCCATCAGAAAACCGCCGATAACCGCTCCAAACACAACCACAATGCCTATGATGGCGAACATGAATGCCCCTCCGGCGCTCGACTAATCTGATTCCCGCCCGCGTGAAAGCTCGACAGCATGGCGGCCTTGGCGCGTTCCAGCAGATCGACCAACGAGCCGCCGTTCTCTACCTGAGCCGCACCCACACTTACCGTCAGCGACACCCGGTCGCCCCACCAGCGAAAGTCCGAGGTGCGCGCCAGGCCGGCCAGCGCCTGCGCATGCTGCGACAACATGGCGGGGGTTCGCTCGTGTGAAATAAGAAGAAACTCATCCTCGCCCCAGCGGCCCAGGTACTCGCCCGGCCTGAGTCCCTGCGCCAGCGCCCGCTCCACCTTGGTCAGCATTGCCTCGCAGGCGCCGATGCCGTGCGTTCCGCGCAACTCGTGCGCCTGGTCCACCGTGATCCAGAGCACGCCAAAGGGAAGCCCGCCGTGGCTGAAATCCTGGTAGAGCGACTCCAGGCGGTCGGTCAGATCGGCCTGGCTCGCCGCTACGTTGTCGTCCTCGCCCGTCTCTCCCAGCGGCAGCGCGTCCAGGCACTCCGCCGGATGAAACACGATCGCCGTGCCAATGCGCATACCCAGGCCGTCCCGCAGTATCAGCAAACGCGCCATGACCGATATTTCGTGGCCCAGTTTGTGATGGGCATGCACCAGGATTCCGCGTCCCGGTTCAGGAATCGGCCCGCCCTCCGATCCAGACCCGGAGCCCGTACACGCATTGCAGCGGTCGAGAAGCGGGCTCAGGTCATCCGGCGCCGACCGCCCGACCAAGGCCAAAGGAGCGAATCCGGTTATCGCCTGCGCCGCCTGATTCCAGAACACGACACGGCAGTCCTCGCCCAGCAGGGCAATGCCCTCGGGAAGACTGTCCAGCGTCGCTTCCAGCAGCTCAGCCCGGTCGCTCATCCACACCCCTCTGTCTGCTCCATCGGCAGAGTGCGGATCTTCTTGATTGTTTGTGCCGCGGGAATCCGGATGAGAAGAACCTCATCCTCAGGCAGGGAGCGTCAGGAAGCACGAGCAATCGCAAACATCGGTGCTCCACGCGTTCGGTCGCAGCAGCGACCGAAACGGTGAGAAAGTGCCCATTTTATGGAGATAGATTGAAGCAGCGATCACAACGGTGCCGCTCAGCCCAACGGGTCACCGCAAGGTAGGCAGCCAACTCGCCGAGCCAGCCTCAGTGCTCTGCAGCCCAGTCCTTGACCGTCCAATCCTTGATGGAGCAGGCCGCGCCCTCGACCGGAAGCCGCACAATAAACCGCGTCCGCCCCGGCTCCGACTCAACATCGATCGCCCCGCCAAACTTCTGCGTCACGATTCGATGCACAATCTCCAGACCCAGCCCCGTCCCGGAGCCCTCGGCCTTGGTGGTGAAGAAGGCTTCGAAGATCCGCGGCAGCGCCTCCGGAGAAATCCCCGAGCCGTGGTCTTCAACGCACACCGCCAGACGGTCTTCAGCTTCAGGCCCCTCGCCGCCGGGCTTGCCGTGCTCAATCCACGTTTCCACGCGGATGAGCCCATTGGCCGGCGACGCGTCCGCGGCGTTGTCGATCAGGTTGGTCCATACCTGGCTCAACGACGATCCGCGCGTGTGGATGATCGCTGGGCTGGCGGTGAACTGCTTCTCCACCTGGATGCCCTTCAGGCGCAGCTTGTGTCCCAGAATGGTCAGCGTGCTTTGCAGGCTGTCATGCACGTCCAGCTGCTTGGCCGGCGCTTTCTCGTCGTAGGCAAACTTCTTCACCGCCATTACCAGGTCGGAGACGCGGGTGATGCTCTCTTCAATGGTGCATACCAGCGTGACGCTTGAGACCAGAGCTTCCAGCCAGTTCAGAGCATCAGAGAAGTGCCCGGCCGTAAATGCATCCTTGGCGCAGAGCAGTTCTTCCTGCCTGAGGCCGATGCCGACCAGCGCCGGCGCAATCGAGAAAGCGTTCTCTACTCCGGCCGCGCTGAGCCACTCGGCCATCTGCTCCTCGGCTTCGGATTGCTCCAGGGAGCTCATCGCCGACAGGTTGCAGCCGCTCATGGTGTGTTCAAGGAGCGCCCGCATGCACTCCAGCTGCACGGGCGTCTTGGGCTCGTCGGCAAAGCGCAGGCTCAGGTCCTGGAGTCGCAGCAGGTTGAGCCGCAGTTGTCCCGAGGCCCGCTTGGCCGCCGATCCGGGGTTGTGCAGCTCGTGCATCAGTCCCGCCGCCAGCGTGCCGAGCGAGATGAGCTTCTCCCGGTGCAGCGCCTCGGCCTGGTAGGACTGCAACCGCTGCGCCATATCGGCCAGCACCACCGTCCGCACCGTCGGGCAGCAGGCCAGCAGATTCCAGAAGTCCTGGGCCGTGAACCGCACCAGCACCGAGTCGCGCAGGGCGATGGTCAGAAAAGTGGACACCGTTTTGCCGATCAGCAGCGGCGTCTCTCCAAAGCCGTCTCCGGCCTGAGCCACGCTCATCGGCGAGAACGAGCCGTCTTTTTCGGGGCGCTCCACGCGCAGTTCCCCTTCGAGCAGGACGCAGTACATATCGTGCGCATCGCCCGGCTTCAGCACCGCCGCGCCAGCCGGGACATGGATCAGGTCCACTTGCATGGAACTGCCCAGCGCCGCCACCGCGCCCGCCGAACCCAGCTGCGCAAACGGCTTCGTCTTTGCCAACGACTCTGCAACAGCTTCGAGCGGCACCCGCTCGATCCTCATTGCCACTTCGCCCTGGCCTATCGACGCCATCGGTTAGAACCCCGCCAAATATTGATGCGCAAACTGGACTGCGATCGATCCCTCACCCACCGCCGAGGCCACGCGCTTGATGGAGCCGTGGCGCACATCGCCGGCCACAAATATGCCCGGCACGCTCGACTCCAGCAGGAACGGCTCGCGCTTTTCGCGCCACGTTGCCGGCAGCTTGCCGTCCGACCGCAAATCCGGCCCGGACAGCACAAATCCGTGCTCGTCCCGCAAAATCACATCCGGCAGCCACGCCGTCGCCGGCGCCGCACCGATAAACACAAACACGGACGAAGCCGGCACCCGCCGCTGCCCATCTGGGCCCTCCACCTGCAGGGCCTCAAGGCGCTCTTCGCCAAAGGCCTCCACCACGTGGGTGTGGGCCTGCAACTCAATATTGGATGTTCGCGCGATCTCATCGATCAAATATTTCGACATTGTGACTCCGAGGCCGGCTCCGCGCACCAGCATGGTTACCTTGCGGGCAAAGCGCGCAAAATAGAGCGCTCCCTGTCCGGCGGAGTTGGCTCCGCCCACGACAAACACTTCCTCGTCTTTGCACGAGGCCGCTTCAACCAGCGCCGCCCCGTAATAAATGCCTCGCCCGGTCAACCGCTCCGCCCCTGGAATGTCCAGCTTGCGATAGTTCACGCCGGCCGCCAGCAGCACCACGTGGCTTGAAACCTCCCGGCCATCCGCCAGCTGCATGAACTTGTACTGTCCGTCCACCCGCAGCCCGATCGCCCGCTGGGTCAGGAATTCGGCCCCGAAGCGCGTCGCCTGGATGTGCGCCCGCCGTCCCAGGTCGGCCCCGGTCACGCCGGATGGGAAGCCCAGGTAGTTCTCGATCCGCGAGCTCGACCCCGCCTGCCCGCCCGGCGCAAACGGCTCAATAATCAGCGTCTTCAGCCCCTCGCTGGCCCCGTACACGCCAGCGGCCAGCCCCGCCGGCCCGGCGCCCACCACCACAAGGTCATAGAACTCCTGGGCCGCCTGCACGCTCAGCCCCACGCGCGCCGCCAGCGCATCGGCGGTCGGATCGGGAAGCGCGCTGCCGTCGGAAAACAGCACCACCGGCAGTTGATCCGCCTCCAAATTGTGGTCTTTCAGCAGCTTGCGCGCTTCCTCGCTGGAGTCCAGGTCCAACCACCGATACGGCACCAGGTTGCGCGACAGAAAGCTGCGCACCTTGAAGTCCTTGAGCGACCAGCGATGCCCGATCACCCGCAGCCCCTCAAAAGGCGGCTGATAGCCGGCATGCCAATCCTCCAGCAGGTCAGAGATTACCGGGTAGAGCTTCTCCTCCGGCGGGTCCCAGGGCTTGTTCAGGTAGTAGTGAATCCGCGCCGAGTTGATGGCCTGGATGGCTGCCTCGGTATCTGCGTAGGCCGTCAGCAGAACCCGGCGCGCATCCGGATAGAGCTCCCGCGACCGCTCCAGAAACTCGACCCCCGTGATCCCCGGCATCCTCTGGTCGCTGCAGATCAGGGCCACCGGGTCCTGGCGCAGCTTCAGCTGGGCCAGCGTGTCCAGCGCCGCCTGGCCGCTCGCCGCCCGCATCACCCGGTACATGGAACCGTATTGCCGGCGCAGGTCCTGCACCACCGCTTCCAGCACATTTACGTCGTCATCAACTGCCAGCAGAATTGGCCTTGCCATATAGGGATTTTAGAGCCTACCTTCCACTATTAGGGGATTGACCTTCTGCTCCCGCCCGCCTACCTTGGTCATGATTCATCAGAAATCGGCCTGCGCGGCCGCTCTGAGTGAAGATCCCGGAGCAAAACCACTTTTCCTGCCCGAACGGGCATTGGGAAATGAATAGAAATTTGCTGTCGCAGTTCTGGTCAATTGAAAGATTCACCCTACTTCTGCCGATAGTGCCGCAAGAGGCAGGAACATTTGCCCCGGCTCCAGCCGCCCAATTCCGGCGGTTAGGCCATAGCGTGCAACACATTGTCTTTTTGGGAGTATGAGGCAGACATCATGAACAAGATCATTCTGGCCGATTCGCAGGCGATCTTCCGTGCGGGCACCGCCAAGGTGCTGGCTACGGACGAGGACATGCGCATCATTGCGCAGTGCACCGATTTGGACCGCATGCACCACGCCATCACTACCTTTCCCGGCTCGATTGTGCTCTTCGCCGCCTCGCTCCGCCCGGATATGGTCCGGTTGCGCATGCTTCTCGACACCACAGGCAGCCGCGGCATCGTGATCGCCGAAAACGACGAGCAGGCCGGCACCTACCTCCATCAGGGCTTTCGCGGCGTGGTCTTCCGCAGCGTCAACGGGCCTGGCCTGGTGGAGTGCGTGCGGCGCGTGGCCGCCGGCGAAACCTGGCTTCCGCCCCAGCTCATGCAGCCTGACTCGCCGGAGGACGACATGGTCGGCACGCGCGTCCGCGACCGCCTCACCCCCAAGGAGATGCGCATCGTCGCCCTCATCGTCCAGGGTTGCAAGAACCGCGAGATCGCCATCCGCCTCAAGACCACCGAGCAGGTCATCAAGAACTACCTGCGCTCCATTTATGACAAAACAGGCGTCAGCGACCGGCTGGAGCTGGCCCTGTTCACCATCCACCACCGGGTGCTGGCGCAGGCCGCCGCCGAGGTGGGCAGCAAGCTGGAAGTGGAACAGCAGGCAGCTTCTTCAGCTGTCGCCTAAGGGTTTTCTAATCTAAGTTTTAAGCTCGAACCTCTTTGGGGGACGGATTCCATCCATCCCCCATTTTTTGTGCCCGGAAACGCACCTCAGTGCTTGTCTGCCTTGTCCTCCGCCGCAAAGGTGAATGCGTTCGCGGGCAGCGACTGGTTCAGCTTGAAGTTGGAGTAGTAGCAGTTCTTGGTGCTGGTCGCGCTCAGCGTGAACACCTGCTTGAGGCTCACGGCCCGGTCCGGATCGATCCAGATGGTCACCTTGGCGAGGTTCTTGCGCACCGCCGGGTCCTTGGCTACAAGTTCCAGCTGCGCGGTCCGCACGCCGTCGATCGTCTCCCAGCCCAGCAGCTTGACCTCCCACTTGGCTTCCAGGTCCGTCCCGCTGGCGCCAAAGCCCAGCATCACATAGCTCTCAAACTTGCCTGCCTGCGCATAGGTCGTCACCTGGCCCGAGCCCGACTCGTGCAACTTCAGCACCCCGCCCACAAACGTATACGCCTTGGTCGAGGGCCGATTGTCGTGCTTGTTGAAGTGCACGCCCATCCGGAACGCCGTGCCCTTGCGGTCGTAGTACACCACGCCGTTGAAGACGTCCTTGTCCTCAATGGGCGCGGTGGTAATGTCGTCAAACTCCACGTCGGCCGAGGTGGAGTGAAAGTTGGCCGCAGACCCATTCAGCCGGTCTAACACACTCTTCAGATCATCCGGCGCGGCAGCCCGCGCTGCCTGGCTGCTGATGCAGACCAGCGCGACCGCGATGGCCAGTAGAAGCTTGGTTTTCAAATGCATTGGGTTCCTTTAATCATTTGACGCCCCAGCACCGGGGGAAGAAGCATGAAATGTGCTGTGAGCTCGGCGAAATCGCCTTACCGATGCGCCCAAACCCGCCAGGTCAGGTTGCCTTGCGGGTCGCGAAAGGTCTCCCACTTCTCCACAAACACGGCATCTCCGGTGATGGGCTCAACCGCTTTGCGCAGCGCCTTCTTCACCACAGCATAGGATGCGCCTGTTGGCACATTGGCATAGGAGGCTTGCACCGTGATGATCACCCCATGCCCGCCGTCGCCAATCACTTCCATCGGGTAGTTCAGTCCCTCGGCGCTGGTCGCCTTGTCGCCGTAGTTCCAGCCCGGGATCCAGGGCGTTACAAAGATGAACAGCAGAATCAGCGTCACCATCACGTCGTAGTGAAAGCTGCCCCGCGAGTAAGTCCAGTAGAAATAGCTCAGCAGCACCTGCTTCACGGTGCGGCGCGGCCGTTCGCCGGCCTGCGTAACGGGTACGGCTGGGTTGGTGGGCTGCATTAGAGTTCCTTTACTCCCTTCGGCGCTTCCTTGCCTCCAGGCACAATCTGTTCCAGCCCGCCCATGTAGGGGCGCAGCGCTGCCGGAACTGTCACCGACCCGTCGGCCTGCTGATAATTCTCAAGAATCGCCAGCCATGTGCGTCCCACGGCCAGGCCGCTGCCGTTGATGGTGTGTACAAACTCCGGCTTGGCCTTGGCGCCCTGCGCTCCCGGCCGGTAGCGGATATTGGCCCGCCGCGCCTGAAATCCTTCAAAGTTCGAGCACGACGAGATCTCCCGGTAAACCTGCTGCCCCGGCAGCCAGACCTCCAAGTCAAAGGTCTTGGCCGACGAGAAACCCGTATCGCCCGCGCACAGCAGCATCCGACGATAGGGCAGCTCCAGCGCTTCCAGAATTTCTTCGGCATCCCGCGTCAATTTTTCGTGCTCCGCATCCGACTCTTCGGGCCGGGTAAACTTCACCAGCTCGACTTTTTGGAACTGGTGCTGGCGAATAATGCCGCGCGTATCCTTGCCTGCCGCTCCGGCCTCGGCGCGGAAGCAGGGCGTATAGGCCGTCAGGCAGATCGGCAGCCGCGCCTCGTCCAGAATCTCGTCGCGGTAGAGGTTGGTCACCGGCACCTCGGCGGTGGGAATCAGCCAGTGGTCGGAGTCCTTGAACTCGCCCCGGCTTACCGCTTCGAGGTCCGCATCGGAGCAGCGAAACAGGTCTTCGGCAAACTTGGGCAGTTGCCCGGTGCCAAACAGCGACTTCGAATTGACCATGAACGGCGGCAAGACTTCCGTGTATCCGTGTTTCGCCGTGTGCAGGTCGAGCATAAAGCTGATCAGCGCCCGCTCCAGGCGCGCCCCCGCGCCCATGTAGACGGCAAATCGCGCCCCGGAGAGTTTGGCCGCGCGCTCCAGGTCCAGAATCCCCAGCGACTCGCCAATCTCCCAGTGCGGGCGCGGCGTGTAATCGGCAGGGAACTCGGGATTCGCGCCCCAGCTCTTCACCACGACGTTGTCGGCTTCGGACTTGCCGGCGGGCACTTCGTCGCGGGTCAGGTTGGGGATGCTCGCTAACGCCAGCCGCAGCTTTTCATCGAGGTCCGCGGCCGTCCGGTCCAGCCCGTCAAGCTCGTGCTTCAGCCCCCGCGTCTCTTCCATGACCGCGGACGCGTCCTGCCCGGCCTTCTTCAGCGCGCCCACCTGCTGGCTCAGCTGGTTCAGCTTCGCCTTGGTCTGTTCGGCGATCGTGATAGCCCCACGCCGCTCAACATCCAGAGCGCGAAAATCTCCCAGCAGCGCCGCCGGGTCCGCCCCGCGCGCATGCAGCTTTTCTTCCACCGCTTCCAGGTTGTTGCGGACAAATCCGAGGTCGAGCATCGCTCTAACAGTTTACCCGAATCAATCGGAGGGAGCAGGGGCATTCATGCCCCTGGAACAGCCGCCGCATAGAGAGGAGGCTTTAGCCGCGGGCCCTTCATTCGCAGCCATCTGAACCTCCGGGCCTGAAGGCTAACCGCGTCTCCGCACTCATCAGGGGCATGAATGCCCCTGCTCCCTCCGCATGCTCGCCGGCTTGCATGCCCGCAAAGCACCCGCCGACTCGCCGGCTTGCCAGGCCGCCAAGCGGTTGCTGACCCGCTAATCGTGCCCGTCCCACGCTGCCGGCCCACGCAATGGTGTACACCCCCCGCCCCGGTGCGCTATCCTATCGCTTAGCCCATGATTTTTTCACGCGATTACATTGGGTATCTGGCCCGCCGCACGGTCAAGCACCTCACCGACGCAAAGCTCATCACCGTCACGGACGTGAAGGCGGTGGAAGCGCGCGTCACCGCAGGGCTGATCGAAGAGCTCTCCCTCGAAGACCGCATCAACGAGGAAGTGCGCGTCATTTTGGACGCCTACTCCGACGAGATGCGCAAATCCGGAGCCCAGTACGCCGAGATGTTCAAGAAGGTCAAGACCGAGCTGGCCCGCAAGTACAAGGCGGTGCTATGAGAATCTCCCCTGACAAGCTCAACAAGCTGGCTCACACGGTGGCCGACACGCTGGCCGAGATTGACCAGGTCGGCTTCATGGAGGATCGCAACACCATCCGCCAGGAAGCCCGCAAGGCGCTGACCAGTCTGCTCGGCGAGGAGGCCCGCATCGACCAGGCCGCCCGCGCCAAGATCGCCAGCCAGCGCAAGATCATCCAGGAAGGCTCGCAGGAGTGGGAGATTCTTTACAGGAAGTATTACAACGACGAAGTCAAGAAGCTCGGCATTTAAGCCGGCTTCTCACCCCTTTAGGCACACGCCCGCGCCCTTGGCGCCAGCCCCTCGAATTCGTGTCGGAGTGGGCAGGCGCGCTGGCGTCGTCTCACGCCTCGTGAGCCTCAATCGACAACTTCCGCTTGATCGTTGAGACGATCGGCAGAATTGGCTTCAGCATCTTTCCCATCATCGGAATGACCGGATTCAGAATACCGCCGCCCGACGGAGTGCGCGGCATCTTGGCATTCTGCTCCGGAAGCTGGTCCAGAAGCACCACGTTGAGCAACGACTTGTTGACCTGGATGCGGCCGTTGTAGCTGATGAAGCCGAGTTTGCGAAATCGGTTCATGAAGAAGCTGACCCGCGATCGCGTGGTGCCGATCATCTCTGCCAGCGTCTCCTGCGAGACAGGCGGGATAAAGGTCGCCTGCTCTCCCGGCTTGCCGAACTCGGCCATCAGCAGCAGAATGCGCGCCAGCCGCTTCTCGCTTGAATTGAAGAGCTGATCCACCAGGTCGGCCTGGGTGCGCATGCTGCGGGCCAGCAGGAACTTGAAGAACAGGTCGGCGAAGTGCGGCTCGTCGTGCATGACACGTGCCATCTCGTCCCGGGTGATTTTCAGAGCAACGCACGCGTTCACGGCAGTGGCTGTCGCCAACCGCAGCCCCGGCAAGGAGGCCAGCGACTCTTCTCCAACGAAGTCTCCTTCGGAAAGGAGCGTTATCGTCGCCTCCTTGCCGGTCTGCGACACGACGGTGAGTTTTGCGCGGCCCCTCTGCAGGTAGAAGACCGTGTCGGCCGGATCTCCCTGGGAGAAGAAGTTGTCTTTGGGTTGCAGCGCGACGATTCTGCGCCCCAGGCCGGCCTTGGCCAGAAACGATTCGGAGTCGAAAGTCTCATGCATGTTTTTCAAAACGGGGCCCCGTTCTACAACAACTCGCTCAGCGTGGTGCATGAATGCCTGAAACCACAGCAGTGCGCACAAAATTAACGTAGGATTGCGGTGAATTCCTCAAAGGCCGCACAGGAATCGCTTCATCAATGCGATTGAAGCGAAGCTTTGGGGAGGCTTCGGCAGCGCAGTCCCGAGCTGGGTAAGGGAGGGAGCGTCGCAGTTTGGGCAGGATAGCCCGCGCTTAAGCACAGACACACTCAAGCACTTTCTATTATGCGCTCGTTCCGGCGCAGCCTGTCTGCTCAATTTTGCTCATACGGCACCTGGGCGGCAGATAACGAGCTGGCGCGCTGCTCAAAAAGTTTGCAAACCGTCTCTTCATGCCCGCCATGCCTCCATGCATCAATCGGCTCAAACCTTGCCGGGCGCCTCTTTTCAATGCGTCCGCGCACACCGCGCGTGCGAGGGGGGAGCAAGAGTGACCAGCGAATTGTACTCCCAACCTGCCATTCTTGATCAGGTCTTGCCAGAATCCAATTTGCGTCGCGGATGGCGCATTTACCTCTGGTAAAGGAGATTCCCCATGGAAGCAGCATCTTGATCTCATCTGTAAAAAACAGGAACAGGCCGCAAATTCTGAAGCCGTGCTGCCGCCCCGCCTCGACTCTGCACTGTGCATCGACGCCATGGAAGGCGCTGCGCGTCGTCGCGTTCGCCGCGGCCCTGATTCCACTGGCGGCGCAATCTCAACTCGCCGTCAGTTCAAACGTCGCTCCAGGGAACGAGGCGATCGTAACGATTGCGCACCCGGACCTGATCTACACGCGTCCAACGGAGCGGACAAAGGTCGAGAACTACCTCTTCGACGCCTACGGTCCCTACCCCGTAGCTGGCGCCGCTGTCACGGCCGGCATCAACCAGTTCACCAATTCTGCGCCCGAATGGGGCCAGGGCGCTCAGGGTTATGGAAAGCGGGTCGGCTCCGACTTTGGCATCGCCGCTGTCGCCACTACAACGCGTTATGGATTGTCCCAGGCCTTCAGGCAAGATGCGCTGTATTATCGCTGCGATTGCCGCGGCTTCGTGCCCCGCGTGAACCATGCGCTGATTTCAACATTCACCGCGCGGCGCGGCATCGACGGCCATCGCGTCTTCTCTCTCCCTGCCCTGGTTGCCCCTTACGCTGGCACGTTCACGGCTGTCTATGGCTGGTATCCCGATCGGTATGGCGCCAAGGATGCCTTCCGCATGGGCAATTACAGTCTTCTGGCCTATGCTGCGGGCAATCTCTCGCTCGAGTTCTTCTATAGCGGCCCCCATTCCCTGCTCTCCCGCATACATCTGAACAATCCGCACGGGGCGCTGGCTCAAGGCCCCAATCCATGAGCGACGCTGGAACAACCGCTGCCATCGGTCACGCCCCGCCTCGAACGGAGCAGGACAGTTTCTTCTCCGCTATCGGCCGTGTCACAGGCTTGGTGGGCGCATTCTTCGCGTGGTTTGGGAACCTGGGAATCTTTTCCTGGAAGGTCCTGAAGGCTGCCCTCACGCCTCCCTATGAGTGGCGCGAACTGATCCGGCAACTGGACGAGGTCGGATCAAAGTCCTTCCCGCTGGTAGCTCTGGCCGGGGCGGCGGTGGGCGTCATCATCTCGCTTGAAGCGCGTTACAGCCTCAGCCGCTTCGGCGCCAAGTCCATGTTTCCCACCACGCTCGTCTACACAGTCATTCAGGTCATGGGCCCCATCATCACCGGGCTGGTGGTCAGCGGCCGCGTGGGCGCGGGCATTGGCGCGGAACTTGCCTCAATGAAGGTCTCCGAGCAGATTGACGCCATCGAGGCGTCGGCCGTCAATCCCTACCGTCTGCTGGCGGCAACGCGCATTCTCGCCTGCATCCTGATGCTTCCCCTGCTTGTCATCGCATCCGATGCATGCGGCTTGATGGCCGGCTGGGTTGCACAGACACTCGTCGAGCCGCTCTCCTTCCATCAGTTCATATCGAGTGGATTTCGCGGCGCAACGTTCAGCGCGTTTCTGCCGCCGACATTCAAAACCATGGTGTACGGCCTGATCATCGGCCTCATCGCATGCTTCCAGGGAATGAATACCCGCGGCGGCGCGGAGGGTGTGGGTCGCGCCGCCACCAACTCCGTGGTGCTGGGCTCGCTCTTTCTCATCCTGGCCGATGTGGTGATGGTCAAGTTCATCCTGGTCGTCTTCCCTTAACCCATCCTCTCAACGGCGAGGTAGTAATTTGACTGCGACTCTTGGCAGCACAGTGAACCCGGTTGATACGGACAAGGGCGATGGCGTGCCCGTAGTTGCCGTTGAGAACCTTGAGAAAACATTCGGCATCTATAAGGTCCTGGATGGGCTCACTCTCAGCGTCAACCGCGGAGAAACGTTGGCCGTGCTCGGCCGCAGCGGAACCGGCAAGAGCGTGCTGCTGCGCGTCATCATCGGGCTCGAGCGGTCTGACTCCGGCTCGGTGCGCATCCAGGGCCAGGATATCGCCGGTTTGGCGCTCGACCAGATGGGAGCCATCCGCAAGAAGATGGGATTTCTCTTTCAGCATGCCGCGCTCTACGACTCGTTGACGGTCGGCGAGAACGTGGCGTTTCCGCTTGAACACCATCGCCGTGATCTGTCGAAGCGGGAGCGCGGCGATCAGGTCATGCAGCTGCTCTCCGAGGTTGGCATGGAAGCTGCGGCGGACAAGATGCCTTCTGATATCTCCGGCGGCATGCAGAAGCGCGTCGGCCTGGCGCGCGCGCTCGCGCTGGAGCCCGAGATTCTGCTGCTGGATGAGCCAACCGCCGGCCTCGATCCCATCAGCTCCGGCGAGATCGACGAGCTGATCTTGAAGCTGCAGCGCGAGCGCCAGATGGCCTCGATCGTTGTGACCCACGACCTGCACAGCGCCCGGACAATCTCCAATCGCCTGGCCTTGCTCGACAAGGGAAAAGTTGTGATCGCCGGTACGTTTGAAGATTTGCAGCAAAGCGAAATCGGATTCGTGAAGGAATTTCTAAAGCAGTCGTAGGAGGATTCATGTCCAGAGTTGCACGGCTCGGCGCATTCATCGTTGTGACACTGGCAGTTCTTGCGGCCGGAGTCTTTATCATCGGCAGCAAGGAATATCTGTTTCAATCCACCTATCACCTGAAGGCGGAATTCGATAACGTTGCTGGCCTTTCTGAAGGCGCAGACGTTCAGGTGGGCGGAGTCCATAGCGGCATCGTCGAGTCCATCGCACTTCCGAATAAGCCGGGGGGCAAAGTGAGCGTCGTGATGGACCTCAACCGGTCGACGCACGAAATCATCAAGCAAGACTCGATTGCCTCCATTGAGACCGAGGGTGTGCTGGGCAATCAATATGTGGCCATCTCGTTTGGTTCCGACGGGCAGCCCGACGTGAAGGACGGCGCGTTGATCCAGAGCACGCCGCCGCTGCAGATGGGCGACATGCTGAAAAAAGCCAGCGGCATTCTGGACACCAGCCAACAGGCCATCACCAATGCGACCATGGCCACGGCGCATTTGAATTCAGTGAGCGCCAAGATCGACTCCGGGCAGGGTACCGTCGGCGCACTCGTCAACGATAAGCAACTCTACGCCAACCTGGAGCAGAGCACGCTCACGCTCCATGACACCATGCTCCAGGCACAGGTCGGTGTCACCGACTTTCAGGAAAACATGGAAGCCCTCAAGCACAATTTTCTGTTGAGCGGCTACTTCAAAAAGCGCGGCTATGAAGACGAAGCACAGTTAAAGGCCAATCGAATTGACGGCCTTCCCCAAAGCGCGCCGGAGAAGGAATTCGATTTCACGGCAAAGCAGCTGTTCGACCGCCGCGACTCCGCCAAGCTGAAAAATCAGAAAGCTCTGAAAGCGGCGGGCGAGTACCTGGCACAGAATCCATTTGGCTTCGCCGTCGTCGTCGTGTCTGCGGGCGTGGAAGGCGATTCAAAGGCAGATCAGACTCTCACCGAGGCGCGTGCCATGGTCATCCGCACATACCTGGTGGAGAACTTTGGATTCGACGACAGCCTGCTCAAGACGCTGGGAACCGGCAAGCAGGCTGGCGCGAATGCGGACGCGGAATGGGGCTCGATTCAGATTCTGCTGTATCCGGCAGGCGTCGCGATTCCAGCCGCAGTTGATGCGCCCGTGGCCGATGCGGCTGCGGCGCTCGAGACAGACCAGCCAGCAAAGCGTTCAGAGCCTCAGGCAAAGAAGCCGTAGCGCTGCCGCATTCGTCGCCGGTGCGGTAATTGCTGCGCGGTTCCGTCACTTCGTCGGCTCTTAGAAATGGCGAATCTGCTCGCTCGTCGACGCGCCGCTGTGCGCACTGTGTTCCCGCTCGCCACCGCGCTCCACGTGGCTTTCGAGCGAGCGGCTCACCAGGTCGCGCGACCCCAGTCCGACGGCGAGAGCGAGCGTGAGCACAATGCCGCCGAACAGGATTCCGAAGGCCAGTTCAACGATCTTCCCACCGACCTCCAGGTGATCGAGCACCATGGCGGCCGTCAGTACCAGCACCAGCCACTTCACGCCCAGCGAAAGAAACCGCGCATACTGCAGCTGCGCGTTGACCGCGCTGATCAAGACCGAGCGCGCCAGAAAGCGGGCGATCAGGATTCCCGCGATCAACAGGAACATTGCCCCGACCGCATGCGTCACATACGGAAGCAGCGAGATTGGCAGCGCAGTTCCGGTCGCGTAGGACACATCGAATGCCGACACGCCGATGATGAGGCCCAGAACCACGCAGGCCCAGAATGAAGCGCGCGCGACGATCTCTGTCGGCGAACTCACCGGTGTCCAGCCATCGCCACCGGGCCGGGCGAGACGTGTGTCAAATTTAACCCACGACAAGCAACGCCGCAGCAGCGACGAAATCACCATGCCGCAAAGCGTAAAGGTGATCATGGCCACAAAGAAAGCAAGAATTCCCGGCAGTACTTCAATGAGCAGCGTCAGCACGCGGTAGAACGACTGGTGCAGCGCGTCAGACATCCGATGCCAGAGCGACGCATCGTCGATAGAAACCGAAGGCGCCGCTGCCGATTCACTTGCCTGAGTCAGGCCAGCAATAAGGTTGTACATACTGTCGCTCCTCTCACCGTTGCGCGCAGGCACTGGACCTGAGCGCAAACTGCGATTACGAGTTAAACCGGTCTGGCCAGCGCCAGCGCGCCACCAGGTAAGGCTTGTCTGCTTCAAAGGCCGCGGCAACGGCTTCAATGTGAGCTTCTGAAGGCGTTCCCGATGCCGTCACATTCAAATGACTTGCGACCCAGGCAAGATACAGCGGAATCAGCGCGCCCAGCAGGTGTCCGCGATTGATGGTGCGCAGCCTGTAGGCAATTACAAAGTCAAAGATGATGCGCGCCCAAAGATTCTCAGGCAGGCGGAACACTCCCGCATCGAGCGCTGAAATCCGCTTGAGTGCGAGCAGAGAATGAGGCGGCAGTACGAGGGACCAGATCTCCTGCAGGTTAAGGTTGGCCAATCGAAACGCTTCCACCATGCGCGGCACATCGGCGGTTCCATCGGCAGTCACAATTTCCGCCGCCTGCATGCGCGCTGCGGGAACCCGCCGCGGCCGCTGCCAGAAAGCAGCCTTCGCATCAACATCCGCGAACAGCGAACCGGTCACGAGGGCGAGAATCGTGTTGATGTCCGGGTCAGATGGCTGCGGCACATCGCGCGTTCCCACCGCCACTTCGTCCAGCGTGAATCCCGCCACCGTCGCCTCATTGACCGGCCACACAATGGCGTCCACCTGGTTGGCCGCAGCAAAGCGCTTGCCTACCGTTGCGAGGCGCTCTGCCATGCGCATGGAGAGGCCCAGATCGATGGTAAGAGGAAATCGCGCGCGCGTCGCAAACAGCGCCCGTGTGAGTGGGTAAAGAATAGCTGAGTTGATCAATCCCGCATGCGCCGGCAGCGTGTAAAAAGGGACGGCCAGATCGACCGATCCGCTCAGCGCGGCACGGGCCAACTCCCGCAGCGCCTCCGGCTTGAGCGAATCGGCGCCGGGGCCCAGCATTAGAATCGCGCGCGCCTGCTGGTCTCTCCCAACCTCGTATGCATGCACGAAGTCCGCCGCCTGCAGCATCCACGCAGCGCTCGAATGCGGCGCCGCGATGACGCGCAGATTTGCCGGGGCACTCACTGCGATCTGGCCCTGCACTGCAACCACCACGTTTTCCGCCGGGAATGCCTCTGCGAGATTGGTAAGCAATGCATTCAACTGCTCCGGAGGAATCGCCGCGCCCACGACGAGCAGGGCGGCCGTGGTCCGGTCGATTGTCAGCGTCTCAGCGGATGTGGAGCGTTCAGTCGTCATCGATCTCAATCCGAAATCAGGTTCAATCCGGCGGGTGTTCCGCACGCAGATTCTCGTCGCAATTTTCTACAATGCTAAGATGCCGTTCATCGGAATGTGGAGCCAGGCAGGGCGGTTGTTCAGTTCATATAGCAGCTCGTACGCCGCTTTCTCCAACAGATAGGCGTTCAAGAGCTCTTCGGATTCCTTGCCGACCTGCAAGCCCGGCGCAGCGCCAATCGTATCCCGGTAGGCCCACAGGAACTGCGAAGACGCGTGGCTCTGCCACAAATCCGCCCAGGCCGCCGCGTTACTCCATTCGGCCGCTTGCATCTCCGCATCTCTGCCCGCAACAAAACGATCGAGCGCGGCGAACGATACGTAAGAAAACGACCGCATCATGCCGGCAACGTCCTTCCGCGGCGACTGCTTGCGGCGGCGTTCTTCGATCGGCCGCGCCGGCTCGCCTTCAAAATCCAGAATCACAAAGTCGCCGCTGCGCCCTTCCGTTGGACCGTCGTCGCCACGCGGCGCTCGTGTCCGCAGCGTCTGCCCCAGGTGGTAGTCGCCATGAATGCGAATGCGGTTGCCGCCCTCGGCCAGTGCGGCAACCGAGCGCGCTCTCGCCAGCAGGTCCAACCGCCGCGAGAGCAACAGCCCGGCAAGGTCTGAATCCGAATCATCGAGCATCGGGATTTTCTGCTTCAAAGCTTCCAGTGCAGCTTTGACCTGCGCTTCAATTCGTTGCGCTTCCGCAATCAGGTCTTCGCGCGTCATCGGCTCCGGCGCGAAAGCCGGCAAGCCGTCATGCCCGCTCAGCGCCACATGCATCTCTGCTGTCCGCTTCCCCAATAGCTGTGCAGCTTCGAGCAACTCACGCGCTCCATGCAAAGCTTCGGGAACAGGCCTTCGTTCGTCGCGCAGCGTTGGCGCGAGCGAATCTTCGGGCGCGGGTCGATCAGCAACGCTCGCGAACCAAGTGGAGAGCCGATCAAGAAACCATTGCCATCCGTCTCCTTCATTGGCAACCAACGCCTGTAGCAGCGCGACGGTTGTCTTGCCAGCGTCGGCAGAGTCAATCGAAATCTCGCCATAAAATGCAGGTATTTGCCTGAACTGCGAATCGTCGGTGAGGAACCGGCCAATCTCAACATCGGGATTCTCGCCCGCCAGCAGCCGCCTGTAGATCTTCAAGATGAACTGGTCGCCATAGAGAATTGATGTGTTGGATTGTTCCGCTGTAGCGACGCGCGAACGAAGTCCTTCAATTGCCAGGTCTGCTGGAAACCCGCTGGAAGCGCGCGCCTCGAGCCTCTCGCCTGGGGCCGATTCCGTGTTGGTCGCAGGAGCTTTTCCACTTCCCGATCCATGTGTTCTGACTGGATGCGCAGGCGCAGGCGCCGCGCGCGCAGGCTGTGACGCTTCGCCGGGCTGTGCTCCCAGCGGTGCTGGCGACGCAATCGTAGTTCCCGCCACCAACGCCGGCCCCGTTGCGTCCACTGGAACAGGCGTCGAGTCAGGGTCGCCTTCAGCCCAAATTGCCGCGTGCGTGCCGCTCATCATCGCCGGTGTTGCATTGCATGCAATGAGTCCAAGTAGGTCATCGCGAAAGTCCGCGCGCGCCGTCGCATCATGCAGAATCGCCGCGCCTGCCTCCGTCGTCAACCTCGTGATCACACGCAGCGGCTGCTCTGCGGAAATCCTCTCCATCTCTGCGCCGGTACTGATCGCAAGCGGTATCTGATAAGTGTCGGGAGGTCCGCTGAGGTAAGTCACATCAAAGAAAAACAGCGCGGGACGAACTGCGCTCAACCCCGCCGCGTCTGTCGCGCCCAGTTGTACCCAATGCCGAACACGGATGGACTCGATCGTCCGCGTCTTCGCTCCAAACCAGCGCTGCCGCGGCAGCCAATCGACCAACGCCGGCTCCAGAACTGCTATCTCCGCATCGCGCAGGAACTCATCCCAACTCGTTGCCAACGCCAGAGGTGCTTGCTGGCGCTCCACCGCCGGCGCATCTTCCGTCCCGTCGCGCACCGCGATGGGCGCTTCGCTCTCGGCCGTTGGTTGTTGCAGTTCCAGCCACAGAAACGAGTAAGGCGCGAGCGTCAATAAATACGGCTCCTTGGTAATGCGCGGAAACGAAACGTAACCAAGCATCTCCACAGCTTCAAAGCCCACAAAGTTGCTCAGATCGAGCGTGACCGATTGCGCAAAGCGGCTCAGGTTGGCCACGCACAGCACCGTCTCGCGAAACCCGTCGCCCTGATCGAGCGCGCGCAGATAAGCCAGGATCTTGCGGTTCGTTGGATTCAGAAATGTCAGCGTGCCGCGTCCGAAAACCTGAAAGAGCTTGCGCAGCGCGATCATGTTCCGTGTCCATTGAAGCAGGCTCGACTGATCGCTCTGCTGCGCTTCCACGTTGATCGCCTGGTAGCCGTAGATCGGGTCCATCACCACCGGCAGATAGAGCCGCGCCGGATCGCACTTGGAGAACCCGGCGTTGCGGTCAGACGTCCACTGCATGGGCGTGCGCACGCCGTTGCGGTCGCCCAGGTAAATGTTGTCGCCCATGCCGATCTCGTCGCCATAATACAAAATCGGCGTGCCCGGAAAACTCAACAGCAGCGAGTTCAACAGCTCAATGCGCCGCCGGTTGTTATCCACCAGAGGCGCCAGCCGCCGCCGTATGCCCACGTTGATGCGCATGCGCGGATCGGCCGAATACGCAAAGTACATGTAGTCGCGCTCGTCATCCGTCACCATTTCCAGCGTCAGCTCATCGTGATTGCGCAGGAATAGCCCCCACTGGCACGTATCGGGGATGGGCGGTGTCTGCGCCATGATGTCGGTGATCGGCAGCCGGTCTTCCTGCCTGAGCGCCATGTAGATGCGCGGCATCAACGGAAAGTGAAACGCCATGTGGCACTCATCGCCTTCTCCAAAGTAGGGGCGCACATCCGCAGGCCATTGGTTGGCCTCTGCCAGAATCAGCCGGTTGGCATAGTCTGCATCAATCGCCGCGCGCAGCTGCCGCACCACTGCGTGGGTCTCGGGCAGATTTTCGCACGACGTGCCGTCCCGCTCAACCAGGTAAGGGATTGCATCGATGCGCAGTCCATCCACCCCCATGTCGAGCCAGAAGCGCATCGCCTTTAGCACTTCCTCAACAACCTGCGGGTTGTCGTAGTTCAGGTCCGGCTGATGCGAGAAAAAGCGGTGCCAGTAGTACGCCTTTGCTGTTTCGTCCCAGGTCCAGTTCGATTTTTCCGTGTCCGTAAAAATGATTCGCGCGTTCTTGAACTTCTGATCGCTGTCCGACCACACATACATTGCGCGCTCCGGCGAGCCCGGCGGAGCCAGTCGCGCCGCCTTGAACCACGGATGCTGGTCGCTGGTGTGATTCACCACCAGCTCGATCATCACCTGCATGTTGCGCTGATGCGCCGCGTCAAGAAACGCTTTGAAGTCGTTCAGGGTTCCATAAGCCGGGTTCACATCCACATAATTCGAAATATCGTACCCGTCATCCCGCCCCGGTGACGGGAAAAAGGGAAGCAGCCAGATGCAGGTGACGCCCAGGTCCTGCAGATAATCGAGCTTTGTCAGCAGCCCTCCAAAGTCGCCGATCCCATCTCCGTTCAAATCAGAAAATGCGCGCACATGGAGTTCATAGATGACTGCGTCCTTGTACCAAAGTGGGTCGGTTGCGCTGGAGGCCTTTTTCACGTTTTTGCTCTCCATACCCCTCCCATGCCGTTTGTCCTTGACATGTCGTCATTGTAGGCGGCTCATGTTGGACAGGCCCGCTGACCAGGCTGCCCCCAGCCGCCGTCTAGGCCCGCCGCGGGCAGTTGCTGCACAAAAGGACTGTATTGGTTAGAGATGCGCGGTTCATAACGCGGGTTGCGAGCCCCGCCCGGCGCCGCCCATCGAGCGCCTCCCGGTCGAGGTGGTCGGAACCCGCGAACCCCGCATGAGCCTGACCGCCGCTGAGCGAATGCAGCTGCACACGACTTTCCGTTGAGCGGTAGTGAGTCCAAACCCTGCGTGCGTAGCCGGGGGGATCTGCTCTTGTCCTTCGCCATTTTCGCCATCGGCTGGAGAGACGCGAATCCAGGCCGATCCACCCCGGCCCCGGCGTCAACATCAGTCCCGGCAACGGCGCCCATCAAATTGGAGCCCCGGGTTGCTCTTCTGTTTCTGCTTCCGGCACAAATTGCCATTTTGAGGCCAAACGGCGATACTAATTGAGGTTGACCGACTGTCTGAATTCCCCCGTCAGCAGCAGACTGGTTTCCGGTCAAGGGGAGCCTTGAGCGGGCCAACCTTGCTGCCAATCGGGAATCAGATTCACCGGCGTGGCGGCCAGCTTGGACCGGAAGTCGAAACCGATGACGCAAGTCATTGAAAATAGTGGCGCTATCGTCTAGGGGTTAGGACGTGAGATTCTCAATCTTAAAACACGGGTTCGATTCCCGTTAGCGCTACCAAAACACCTTCCAAGAACGTCTCATACAGTCTCCAATCGCCATCTAACTCCAATAAAATCAATGAAACCTCTTCCGATAGTGTCTTTTGTGTGCTATTGACAGCTTGGGGCAACTGGGGGCAACATTAGGGGCAACTGGGGCAACGGTCCTAAGAGTTGCCCCCAATCCACTCAGGAGGCTTCCGAGATGCCCCTCACAGCCCTCAAGATCAGCAAGGTTAAGCCGGACTCCGAAAAGACACTCCGCCTGTTTGATGGGCGCGGCCTGTATCTGGAGATTGCCCCCAGCGGCGGGAAGTGGTGGCGGCTCAAGTACCGCATCGGCGGGAAGGAAAAGCGGCTCTCCCTGGGCGTATATACCGCCGCAGGGTCAAGCACGGTGGAAGTCGGCCTTGAGGCCGCGCGCAAGGCCGCTGAGGATGCCCGTCAACTGGTGCGGGATGGAATTGACCCCAGCCAAGAGCGCAAGGCGGGAAAACTGCGGGCGGCTCACCAGACGGCAAACACGTTTGAGGCCGTCGCGCGTGAGTGGCTAGAGAAACAGGCTACCGTTTGGGCACCAGCACACGCGGAGCGCATCGTGCGACTGTTTGAGCGTGATATTTTCCCGCACATCGGCAACCGTCCGATTGCCGAGATTGAGGCCCCTGAATTGCTTCTGGTGTTGCGCAGGATTGAGGGGCGGGACGTGGCGTTTACCGCCCATCGTGCCAGACAGTACAGCGGCATGGTTTTCCGCTATGGCATTGCAACGGGACGTTGCCAGCGTGACCCAGCCTCCGATCTGCGCGGCGCTCTTGCGCCGGTTCAGGAAACCAACTTCGCCGCTGCAACTGAGCCGGAAGAGTTTGCCGCGATACTGCGCGCCATTGATGCCTATGACGGCACTCTCACTGTCCGTTGTGCATTGCGCCTTGCTCCGCTGGTTGCTGTGCGGCCTGGTGAACTGCGCAAGGCCGAGTGGAAGGATATTGATCTGGACAATGCAGAGTGGCGCTATGTCGCGTCCAAGACGCACCCGAACCACATTGTTCCCCTGAGCAAACAGGCCGTTCGGATTCTCCGCGAATTGCACCCGCTCTCCGGAGTGCCAAACGTCCCATGTCGGACAATGCGGTGTTAGCTGCAATGCGGCGCATGGAGATTCCCGCCGATGTGATGACAGGTCACGGATTCCGCGCTTCGTTCCGCACCATTGCCGATGAAGTTCTCAAGTTCCGCGTGGATTGGATTGAGCACCAGTTGGCTCACGCGGTGAAAGACGCGAACGGGCGCGCCTACAATCGCACATCGTTTCTGCCGGAGCGCAAGCGCATGATGCAACGGTGGGCCGATTACCTGGACAGCCTCAAGGTTGGGGAAGTGTCCAAGGTGATCGTGGGCAACTTCGGTGTTGCCGGGTGAGGTTCCTTTCGCCAATTCGGGCCTTGATTTCCATTGCTTTTAGTTTCCATTTGTGTTGTATGCTGTGTAAGTAATGCCGTAGCAGGGTTCGGCTCCTGCATTCCATTCTCATCGGGCATCCGCCCGGCAGTAGCGCAGGTACTTTCCGATCTCGCGAATCGGATGCGGTCACATTTCGGTCTCGCAAACCGGGCCTGAGTTCGGACGGGCGTTCCGAATGGCACGATGCGGCCACTCTCGCATCGTGGCGGTCCCGACTCATTTATCGGGATGCGGTGATC